>ERZ773004.95-NODE-95-length-57314-cov-5.194397_pt1 | contig 57314 bp, 61 predicted proteins | sample MGYA00580667_ERZ773004 | MGnify/ENA primary metagenome ERZ773004 (study PRJEB29015, sample SAMEA2737963) | human oral metagenome | biome: human oral; feature: human-associated habitat; material: dental | place: China | collected 2123 ... | reverse complement strand
GGTCCCGCACGACGGCGGCGGTGCCTCCCTCCCGCATGCAGCGGGGCGAGCGCGGGGCGTGCTTGCAGGTGGCCGACTCAGCCCCTCGGCCGGCGGTGGGGTCGATCAGCGACGAGGTCGAGGCGGCCGGCGCCTGCGTGCCGCCGCCGTGGCCGCTGCCACTCCGGGCTGGGGAGCCCCCCGCCAGGTAGCAGGCCAGGGCGACCACGACGGCGGTGACGAGGATGGTGACGGCCGCCGCAGCAGTGGCGGCGGCGAACATGGCCGCGAGGGTGGGGCGGGCGTGACGGGCGGCTGGGCGGGCGGGGCGGTTCGTTCTCATGGCCCCAGTGTATGAACGCATACGCCCCGCCAGCAAGCCGCTGGCGGGGCGTATTCAGTGACGTGCGTCACCCTAGAAGACCTTGGCCTGGTACAGGGCCTCCCGCACCTGACCCGCGTCTCGGCCGTGCACGCGGAGGAACCCGTTGTCCGGATTGAGCTCGACGGTGGCAACGTTCCGCATCCCCCACGCGCAAGGCTCGCGCAGGACGATGTTCGGGCCGCAATCCTCGACGGCGCGGCCGGCGGCCTCCAGCGCCATGCGAGCGTCCTCCATGCGCTTCTCGGCAAGGCCCAGGCGGATAACGAGGGGGAGAACGTAGGTAAGGGTGGGGCGCTCCTCGGGGACCTCCGAGCAGTTCATGCGGAGAGGACCGACGGCGACCCACGGCTGCGGCTTCCGGTCGCCGTGAGTGAGGCGGGCCGAGTACCCCTCGATCGTGCCCCCCTTCGTCAGGTGGGCGGTCACCTCGACGCGCCCGCCCTCCCCGTCGCGCACGGTGACGGAGTGGTCGCCGTAGCGGGCGTAGGAGGCTCTCGGTTCGGGCAGCCGGCGCGCGGGGCCGAGGACGGCCCGCAGGACGCCCAGCAGCTCGGCGGCGATGCGGTCGACCTTCTCGGCGTAGCTCTCTGCAGGGGCGGTGCCCGTGTTGCTCATGTCACGTTCCTTTTGTGAGTTGGGTGGTCGGCTACGTACAAGATAAGGCTAGCGCCGCCCCTAATGACGGCGCTAGCCCATCTATCCCCACATTCAGGTGATCTCAGTCACCACCCCCACCGTACATCCGAGGGGGAGGATGCTCGGAGGCAGGAACTTATTCCCACCCTCCAGACGGTACTCATAGTGACCTCCACGGCCGCCGTCCTTGTAGATGCGCCGAATCTCCGAGATGGTGCCGTAGACGAGATACGTAGAGTCGAGCAAGGCCATGCCGGCCCGCAGGTCTCCCGCATCTATCACGTCGATCTTTACGGAGGCTCCAACCGGTATGACCTCTGGCATTGCCTACTCACCTCCCTGACTCAGCCGAGTGATCTGTCGGTCTAGGTACTGGCGGGCCTTGCGCAGGTCCTCCAGGCGCTTCTCCTCGCCGCCCTTACGGCCCTGTCGCAGCAGGTACTTGCCGCAGTTCCACAGCAGCGGGTCCGAGGGGAAGGCGGCGTCGAGCACGTCCCACGACTCGACGTTGGCGGCGTCGCTCAGGCCGAGGGCGGCGAGCTCCCGGCCCATCCAGGCGTAGTGGTCCGGGGACTCGACGGACTCGCTCCGGCCGGCCGCGTTCTGAACGTCAGAGGTCGGCGGCTCGTAGTCCCAGATCTCCAGATAGCGGCGAATCGGCGCACCCCACTCGGAGAATCCCTTCTCGCGGTAGGAGGGCTCCAGACTTTCGGGGACACACAGAGTCACGTCCCCGTAGCCGTAAGGGTTCTGGGTCGGGTCGCCCAGTCCGTGGGGTGGGTTGGGCGATGACCAGTAGAGGCGGCGAGACCTCGTCGGGGGAGCTGGGTCCCGGTCCAGGGCCTCAACGTACTCCTCAGGGAGCGTGAGATGGACGTCGGGCGCGAGCCCGTCCCAGACCTCCAGCCAGGCGCCGTCCCCGAGGTATAGCTCAACGGACGGATTCAGGTTCGGAAAGTCCTTCCGGTCGATGACGAAGGTCCCGTCCTCCAGGAGGATGCTGCCTCCACCCTCGACCAGGGCTACGCGATAGGTGGCCTTTAGGGCGTCGGCGTCTTTAGCCAGGTGGTCGAAAAATCCGTATTTACTCATGGCGCGTCCTTTCGGGTGAATGCTGCGCGGCGGTTGCGTGGGCGTCGCTCTCGGCGCTTCCGGGAGCGCTCTCCGAGCGCGAAGATTGGGAGGCCGGCGGCAAGGGCCGCGGCCGTGACCAGTATCGGGGAGATCATTCGGCCACCTCCTGACTAGTAGGACGGGAGGCCTCGCACTCTTCTAGGAGCGCGTAGTAACGGACCCGCCAGGAGTCTGACTCGCGAGCCTTGATACTTAGCTCGTCGATCTCCTCTTCGAGGGCGGCGATGTGGTGGATGAGGGCGTAGATGTCGCCGACCGCGCCCTCACAACCGTTCTTCTCATACTCGTAGTCCCGCAGCTTCTCTAGGATACTGGACGGGGCGCTCATCGCTCGCCCCCATCCCGGGCGCTCATCCACGCCGTCACGGCCTCCAGGGCGGAAGCTCCGAACGTGGCGGGGATCGTCATCCCTGTCGGGTAGACGCCCCAGCAGCGCTGACCGCAGCGCTTCAGCTGGGCGGCGGCCTGGCCGTTCTCGTAGACGAGACAGGTCTTGGCCTCGTGCAGCGTGCCGGCATCAAGCGGCTTGATTCGCGCCTGGGGGTGCTGGAAGACGCGGGTTCCGGTTGTCTTGGTCGGTGAGGTCTCGGTGCTCATGTTTCCTCGCTAGGGGTTGTAGGTGCGGGCTTGCCCTAAGCGTATGCAGCCATACGGCCCAAGACAAGCCCGCAGAGGTCAGATCAGCGTGAGAGGCGTCTCATCATCTCCGATCTTCGGCGGCTTGCGCTTCCACTGGCCGAGGACCTTGTCCACGGTCTGCCGAGTCATGCCGGAGACCGAGCTCAGGACGGACTTCGACACGCCGCGTGAGTAGGCGGCCAGGACCTCCTGCTGAAGGACGGCGCGAGCGAGCTTAGCGTCCCGACGAGCCTTGCGGTCGAGTCGTGCAGCCTTTTCTAGAGGATCGGCGGGTACAGACTCAACCCCGAACTCCGGCTCCAGGTCGTCGGTCTGAGAGGTCGGGAGGCGTTGCTCAAGGGCGTAGGCGCGCTCCTGAGAGTCCTCCAGGGCCTTCGCCTGCTGGACGGTCAGCGAGATCAGCTTGCGCAGATCCGCGACCATCGCGCGCTCGGCATCGATCCCGAAGGCGCCCCGGTAGCCCTTGCCGCAAGCCCACGCCTCCAGGCGCTTGGGCAGGTCGGCAACGTCGTTGATGGATGTCATAGGTGTCTCCTATAGGAATTTGGTGAATGAGTACTGGTCGGCGGGCACTACCTCCCACCACGCTCGCCGGGGTCGCCGGTAGCTCTCGACTGTCATCCTGACCTTCTCCAGGATCTCGCGCATGTCCCGGAATCCGGAAAGAACCTTCCGGGAGCCTCCGTCTATGGAGATAGCCAGGGTGATCCCGTAGTACTCCCGATCAAGACGTATCCGAAGCCCGGAGTATCGCAGTGTCACGGCCCGAGCACCTCGAGTCTGAGTCGGGGAGGATGTCGCCAGGCGAAGGCTGAGCCCGTCCCAGAACGCCAGGTTCGCCAGGTCGTAGGCCGCATCGAAACTGATACGAAGGTGCCTAGCGACGAAGATGCCAGTCACCTTGGGGAATATATTCAGCATCCTGGAGTCTCGCCGCCTCTCGGACCTTGCTCCCGCAGCCTGACCATGAACTCCTCACGCAGGGCGCGCCTGATATAAGGTCCCGGGAGATCCGGGTCCGGCTCATCCATGACGATCTTCTCTACCGTCCCGATTCGCCGGCCATCGATGTAGACTCCGCCGGGGTCCCGCGGATCCGGAAGATACCCCACGCGTACCGCGTCTCTGTCCAAGGTTACTTACCGCCCTCTAAACCCTCGGCCAGCAAGGCCAGCGCATAGTGAGCGATGGTGAGGACGGGCTCGGCCAAGCCATTGGCCAGCCTCCGCCGCCCCTCCGAAGTCTCGCGCGCCTCATCAACCCACGCAGCCGCGTCACCCGCTAGCGAGGCCATGGCGGGGAATCCTCCGACGGCCGGGTCAGATTCGACTCGGGACCGGACCTCTGCCAAGACCTCTGACTCGCTCCGCAGGGTGGGCCGGCTTCCTGAGGGAGCTACTTCTGCAACCCACTGGACGCAGATACGCACGATCGTGGCCAGAACCTGCTCTGCCTGAGGTCTCGGCCCATGCTCTACCCCTTGGAAAGTGGCGAGGGAGCCTAGAAGCAGGGAAAGATACACCTCAGATGAGGTGTCAAGGAGAGTCTTAGGCCCCTCCAAGAGCGCTTCCACCCGAGCCACGGCCCGGCCCAGCGGATACTGGGCCGAGAATTTCAAGGATGACGTGACCTTCAGTAGGGCGGACAGGCGACGCTCGGAGAGCGTCGACCCCCTGAACTCATCTCGCAATCGCTTCAGGTCAGCGGCGGGTACTGGAATGACTTCCTCCCACTCGTCGATGGAGTCAGTCTTGGTGCAGACTGGATCAACTAAGTTGTTTACGCGAGGGCCGCTTATGAGGAAGTACATACCTTCCGGCTCCCTCCGTATAGCGAGTGAGTCGTGGATCGGTTCCTCGTACTCAGTACCTCGGATGATGCGAATCAACTTCTTATCGGGCCAGGCAGTCATATCATTCCTCCCCATCGTCTAGGTAGCGGGTAGCCCAGGCCAGGGCCAGGGCGATGACCTGGATCACCTCGGACTCCAAGTCCGAGTTGTGCCCGGTATCGGCGTTGTTGTCGTAGGTCAGGCAGGCCGAGACCTCGCCTATCTCCTCGACGAGGGCGAATAGGCGGGTTTCGTCGGTATGGCCATCGCACTCCAGCGTCATGCCTGGGTGCTTCCGGGTGGCGCGGCTGTACTCCTCCAGGGCGAGGGAGGGGACGTCGGAGCCCTCAGGCAGCAGCCGGGAGGCGGCGTTGGCCGTATGCCACAGCCACATCCGAACGTCCTCAGGGTCTACGATCCGCCTGTTCCCTAGGAGGGAGGTGTAGTGAAGCATCCGCGTGACCTCGAAACTGCGATCTCGGGACGGCTCGGAGGCCCTCTCCGCCGGGAACCGCCCGCAGCCCTCCTCCCACACCCGCGCCATGCTAGACCGGGTGACGATTTCTTGCGGGATCGTGACGCCTGCCCTCGCCATTAAATCGTCCAACTCGGACATCTTGCCGTCGGTGTACGCCCAGACGTAGACGTCCTGAAGGGCTTGCCTCAGCTCCCGGATGCGCCGCTGACGGTGCCGATCTAGCACGTCCTCGCGGTAAGCGCCATAACAGGTGCTCATATCATCTCCTCACGTAGATGGGGTGGACGTATGAAATCATACGTCCACCCCTCAGGAGATGCAAGCCGTCAGAACCTCGGAATCGATCCGGACAGCGAGAGACCGCTCACAGCGCGCCGAATCGTCCCCCTCGGTACGAACAGTGATGCCTGGCCGACGTCCCGAAGGCCGAGTAGGCCCATGCTCAGGGCGTCCACCTGGTCGTCGTGACGTCCCGACGGGAACGCCCTCATCTCGGAGATGAGCTCGTTAACCCAGCCGTTTCCAGGATCCGAAGGGTGCGGGAGGTAAACATTGCCGGACTCTATCTCCGGCGTCACGGCGCGTGCCCGGACCTCCTTGGACGAGCGGGGCTTGATCGGCTTGATGCCTGCCACCTTCTTGCGCAGCACGTCGATGGCCGCCGTACCGTTGGCCGCGTCCTCCACGAGCCGCTGATGGACGAAGGAGCCTCCGGGGGAGGCCTTGTCGTCCAGGTCGCCGGCCGCGCACCAGCGCAGCATCTTCTCCAGCGTCTGGGTGAAGGACCACTGCCCGCGCTGCTGGGCGATCAGGAACCGGTCCGGCCCCTGCCTGCACCAGCGCTGGCCGACGGCGTAGTCCGACGTCGAGCTCCCCTTGAACGTGAGGTCCCACGAGTCGAGCCACTGGCCACGCTCCAGACGCTCGCGAGGCAGGAGGATCACCGAGTCGTCGCCCTCCTTGACCTTGGACGGATCCGTCGTCCAGAACCTCAACCAGCCCAAGTTGAAGATCGATCCGTCGGCCGGCGTCGGGTGCTGCTGGTACAGCGCCTCCCACATGTACGAGCCCACGGAACGCTTCAGTGAGTCCCAGCGCTCCAGCGCCTCCTCGCGGGTCTCCTCCACGAGCGGGCTGTAGAGCGGGTCGCCAGGCTCGCGGCCGAGCGGGTCGTCCTCCTCAGCGATGGCCGGGAAGATCACGTTCTCCCACTTGCCGGCGTCGGGGTTCTTGGCCGGGTTCAGGAGGCGCCCGATGAAGTCGTCCTCGTGCCAGCGGGTGGCGATGGCGATGCAGAGGAACGGGGGCTCCAGACGGGTGACGGCGTTGGCCTGCCACCAGTCCCAGATCGCCTCGCGCTTCGACTCACTGTGCGCGTCGGCGAAGTCCTTCACGACGTCGTCCATGAGCATGACCTTGAAGCCGAGACCGGTGATCGACTGGCCGGGGGCGGAGCGGGAGACGATTCCACCGCCGCGCGTCGTCTGCCACTCACTTACGGCGCCGGCGTCACTGGCAATCTTGATGCCCCACTTCTCGCCGTCCTCCTCGACGAAGCGGCGGACCTGACGGCCCCACGCCGTGGCGAGCTGGGGCGAGTGAGAGATGAGACCGATCTTCCAGTCCGGGTGCTGTCGCAGCAGCCAGATCGGGAGGTTGATCGAGGTCAGCGTGGACTTACCCATGCGCGGCGGCATGGAGATGGTCATGTAGCGGTTCTCACCGTTCTCGACGGCGCGCACGGCCTCTGCCAGCCGGTCGGAGAGGTACTGGATGTGGGGGCGCCCGGCGTACGCCTCGTCGAGCTGCTGAGCGCTTTCCAGCGGGTCGGCCGCCTGGCGGTAGGTCGGGTCATGGGGATACGGCGCTCCGGCGTGAGGCTTGCCGTCGCACGAAGGGCGGCCGCACTTCGGCTGGTTCTCGAGCCACGCCTGGCGCTTGATGAGCGCTTCCAGCTCCTCCTCCAGCTGGGCCGGAGTCATCTCCCACGGCTCCAGAGGTTTCTTCACGCGGGGCATAGGTATCTCCTATCGCTTAGGCGGGCTTACATATGAATACAGAATACCGCCACCCCATGCCGAGGGTGGCGGTATTCTGCCCCAATGTCCCGAGGTCAACTCTACTGCTCCGGGTCGATCACCTCAACGTCGGCCGGGCCGACGTCGATGAGGCCTTGCTCACGCTTGCGGCGCTCGACCTCAGCGACCAGCTGCTCGATCCTCGACGTCGTGGCCGACGCGGTCATCTCGGCCAGGTTCGAGGAAACCTCGATCTGCACCTTGGCCGAATCCGCCCCGGCGCCGGCGGCCTCCCGCTCAATGCGCGCCGCGACGTCCATCATCTGGACGATGCCGTTCGCGCTCATCCGGGCGATCCGGTCCCCGGTGAGGCTGTCGAGCCACATCTCGGCCTTCTCCAACGCCTTGCGCCCGAGAGCCCGGTGACGATCCCCCATGGCGATCCGATAGCGAACGAGCTCGTTCGCCTCGTTGTCGGCCATGTGCTTGTCCCAGGCCTCGACCCGCTCCTTCCACGACCACCGGGCCGAGTAGTGGTTTCCGTTGGGCGCGTCCCGCACCCTCCGGCGCTCCATGTCCCGGTAGGTCTTGAACGAGGCGTAGGCCGCCTCGGTCTCACCGTCCTGTCGCTTCCAGATCGGGCGCGTGTAGTCCAGCGGGGCGGGCTTGCGGGGAGCCGGCGGCTTCGCGGTAGTCACAGCCCCTCCCGAGCGGAGCGCCAGTCCTGTGACGGTGCCAGGGAATGGTTCACGAGAGCGCGGGCCAGATCCTGGGCGAAGGTCTCGGCGAACTCCGGGCTCCACCCCTGATCGTTGACCATGCGCGTACGGATGCCGGCGCAGGCCGCCGTGATGGAGAGGATCGTGTCCCCGGCGACCATGAGTGCGCCGCCGGCATCGACCCCCCCGCTGGCCGGCTGCTCCGGGATGTCGTCAATCACTTCGCTTGCTGCGGTACTCATGGAGCAAGTCCTCCTTCTCCTGCTGCTTCATCTGGTCGACCATGATCCGATAGATGCGGGCCACGGTCTTGGCGTGCCAGCACGACGCCCAGCGCGAGTGCTGGCCGTGCTTACAGGTGCACGTGAACCTGGGATAGCCGTGGTCCGACTTCAGGACCACGTGATGGAACCTCTTGCCGTCACGGCCTTTCGTCTCCCCAGTGTTCCGGGCCGAGTAGGACCGTACCCACCAGACCCGAGGATTCACCTCATCCTGATAAACGGCGCCGGTCCGCCACGTCTCACGGGCCGACGTCAGCTGGGCCGGAGTCATCTTCTCCCACTCCAGCTGCCGGACGAAGTCGAACTCGGTAGCTGTCAGCCTAGCCCTCGCCACTGAGATCACCTCCGGCGCCCGTCACCGGGTACATGCTTGACAGGGTCGAGCCGGTCAGCGCCTCACGCACCGCCCACTCGGCCTCGTCAGCGTCCAGGACGGTGCAGGCGGCGCCGCCGGCGGCACGCACGCGGCGGATCTGGCGAACCTGCTCGACCGACGTACGGGCCAGCGCGTGGCCGCGCGACTCGCCGGGCTTCTGGTGCTTGACCTCCAGGAAGATCAGGCGGCCCTCGATGCAGCACAGCACGTCCGGGATGCCTGCCTCCATGTAGACCGAGCCGTGCATCTTCCAGGTGACCGACTCCGGCCAGACCTTAGCGATGCGGCGCCGGATGGCGTCCACGACGCCGCTCTCCTTGCTAGCCATGTCACTCCTTTCTGGCTACGGCGACGGCCCCGCTGTAGCGGGGCCGTCGCGATTAAGGGCTCAGAGGTCCAGGTCGTCGATGTCCAGGGCGTCAACGTCCAGCTCGACGGCGTCCTCGACCGTAGCGTCAAGCTCCGGCTTGGCGAGCTCGCCCGTGGCCTCAGGCTCGCCCGCCATCGGGTCGTCCGCAGTCTCGGCCTTGGCCGGCTTGGTGGCGCGAAGGTACTCACGCACCTCGCTCTTGACCTTTCCGTTGTAGGGCTCGCCATCCTCCACGACGATGTCGACGGGTCGGCCAAGGAGGCCGCGCGGGTTCAGGGCGATCTTCTTCTTGGCGATCTTGACCCCGAGGGCCTGAAGGAAGGCGGCGCTGCGGAACATGGCCTTCTCCGTCTGCGGGAGGCGGTCGATGATCTGCTGACCGGCGTGCGGTCCCTCGGTGATCTCCAGGTAGACGACGAACATCGCGTTGCCGGCCTTGGAGGTCGTCTCCTCGAAGTCTGAGACCTCGGCGTGATAGGTGCCGGGGGCGACGTGGGCGGTGGAGGTGTCCTTGTAGTTGGTGAAGTCGAAGGTCAGAGCCATGATTGTTTCTCCTGTGAGGTTGGGTTACTGGGTGTCAGTTGTCGGACTTGTCCGACTTGGCGGCGGGCTTGCGTTCCGGGACTCCGCCCACTCCGAGGAAGCGGGAGAGCTTCTCCAGAGTCACGGGGTGGTCGCGTCCGAGGACGGACGGAACCTTCCCGCGAAGGTTGTAAGGAATACGGGCCTTGGTCCCGTACTCCGGGTCGGTGCCGAAGCGCACGATGTGCTTCAGCGAGGGGCCGTCGTCGCGGCCCGTGTTGTCGAGGTCCTCCTCGACGTCGGCGTAGATGGTGTAGTTCGGCGTGGCTCGAATGATCGATTGGGCGCCACGCTGGACGTCCGGGGAGCGGCGCACGCCGCCGTTGATCTCGTCCTCGACCATCTTGACCTGGGCCGTCATCACGACGTGCATCGGCTCGGAACGGTTGCCGTCGGCGAGGCCGTACCAGAACACCGCCGTGTCAGTCATGATGTCGAGGGCCTGTCCCCACGTGCGCTGGTCGGCGGGGGCGGTGCCCCGCTTGATCTCGCGCACTGCGGTCTCGGAGAACCCTGTGAGATAGCGCATCGTCATTTTCTGGAGAGCGGTGAGGCTGTCGATGATAACGGCCTTGTAGCCGTGCCCGCCCTTGTCCAGGCTCCAGAAGATGTCGTCCAGGGCTGTGACGCTCTCCGGGCGGACCACGTCGATGTTCTTGGCGTAAGGGGCGTTCTTGAAGGACTGGGTGCCCTTCTCGCCCGGCAGGTCGATGAACAGGGTCTTGCCCATCGTGGCAACGGTCGAGGCGAGACTCGACTTGCCAGAACCGGGTGCCCCGAGGATCAGCCACCGACCGTAGTCGGCCGCCTCCTCCTCAACGTCAACGATGTTGACGCCGGCGAAACTGGTCATTGAATTTCCTTCCGCTATTGGGTGGATGACTTAACTGTAGGTGTATGCGGGCGGGCATTGCAAGCCTGGAAGGCTACCTCCCGCTGTGAGACGGGTCACGGTAACGGAGTCCGTACTCCTCCGGCGCATACTCGCCTCCCGAGCCTCCAACCATCTGCGCACGGCACAGGTCGGCGAACTCGCAGAACTGGCAGGCGGCCTTCCCGAAGTTGCGGGGCGCCTCTCCTCGCCGGTCAGCGCGGACCCTAGTCCGGGAGATGTCCGAGCAGGTGTCGGCCGCGGCCTGGAGGTGAGAGCGGACCAAGTACGGACTGACCGGGGTCAGGTGCCGGGCGAACCACTGGGAGACGACCTTCTGCGAGGCCAGGCGCTCGATCTCAGACTCCTCAGCCGTGTAGGTCCCGGCCGCGCTCCCGTCCTTCTTCATCCCCTCGAAGGGGACGCCGTCGGCGCACCACTCCAGGTAGGTCCTCAGGTCGTAGTCCTTGACCGACGCGGACAGTTTGCCCGCCTTCGTGATCCGAGGCGTCTTCGGAGCCTTGGACCTCACCCGGTCGAAGGCGACGGCCCGAGGGGCGGTAAGCCCCCACCTTGAGCAGTCCGGCGACAGGCCCCAGGCGTAGAGCTGGACCTGGCTGTCCATCATCTCGTCCAGGCTCGTGACCTGTCCGAGGGTGCCGGACGTCTTGCAGTCCCGCACCACGACGATGCCTCGCTTCCGATCCTGGTAGACCTCATCCGCGTATCCCCAAAGCGTGACGCCGGTGCCGGGAATCTCGCGCTCCCAGCGCTGCTCGACGGCGATGACGGCCTCGTTCTCCGACTCCTCGGCCCAACGCTCCCGCCACTCGGCATAGACGTGGGCGAGGCGGTCGGGAAGAGACTGTCCCAGCCACTCCAGCCAGGCCTCCCGAGCTGTCTCCCCGAGTCGGTCCCAGTAGTCCTGGGAGGCTGCGATGATCTCATCGGGTGAGACGGTGCCGGGGAAGGTCGGGCCGGTGTCCGTGGTCTGAATCCCCGCGAGCTCGACCTTCAGCGTGCCTTCGGCACGGCCCTTGGCCAGCCGGTCAGCGGCGCGCACGGCGTGGAACCACGACCCGAAGTCCAGGGCCGGCGTTACCTCCGACCGCGCTCGGCGCAGGCCGTCGATGTAGCGGTACTTCCACGCCTGCGGGCATCTGCGGTGCAGGGTGAGCGAGGAGTAGGTGGCCTTCTCGGCCGTGATGACGTCCTCCTCAGGGCGCTGGGTGGGGCTCATGGTGATGGCTACTTCCTATCGGCATAGATATGGCTCATAAGTGTCTTCTCTAGGTCCGTACGGTCCTGGTAGGCCTGGAACACTAGATCGTCCACGGTGCCCGGTGCAAGCGCGTACCAGAACGTAGTGGCGCTCTTTTGCCCGAGACGGTTGAGTCGGTCCCGAGCCTGGACGATGTCGTCGCGCTGCCACGGCATCGAGGCGAAGATGGCGTTCCTGGCCGTCACGAGCTCGTTCACGGCGACCGAGAGCGTCTTGATCTGAGCGACGATGACGAGCCGGGCCGGGTCGTCGGACCCGAAGCGCCGCCGCATCGCCAGCCTGTCCTCCGGCTTGGTGGAGCCGTCGATCCTCAGGACCGTGGTCCGCTTGTCAGCGATCTCCTCCTCCAGGGCCTTAAGCTCGTGGGTGAAGGTCCCGAAGACGACGATGCGCTTCTCGTCCTCCAGCGTGTCGTGGATGAGGGAGGCGATGGTCTTCGCCTTGGACCGACCGATCTCGCGGACCTGGCCCTCGTCGTCCGGCAGGTGGCCGGCCGTGATCTGCCGGAGGCGGGTCATGCGGACCAGGCGGCTGGCCGCGGTGGCCGCGTCCACGCCGTCGGCCACCGCGCGCATGTCGTCCTCCTCGCGGAACTCGACCTGGAGCCTCGTGCGCATGTCCTCGTAGGCCTTGAGCTCCTTCGAACTCAGGGCGACGGGGAGGACCGTATCGACGGCGTCGGGCAGGTCCAGACACTCCTCCTTGATGGCTACCGAGGAGCGCTCGCCCATGATCTCCTCCAGGCGGTCCAGGTTTTTGAAGCCGACGACCTCGTGACCCATGTACCCGCCCATTTCGGCGTAGTCCTCCTTGAAGTGCTTGAAGGTCGCCGCGCGGCGCTCGCCGTTCGGCTGCACCCGGCCGAAGGCCTTCGGGTCGAGGAACCTCCACTGGCCGTAGACGTCGAGCGGGCTATGCGGAATCACTGTCCCGGTCAGCCCGATCCGGCGCTCGACCCGGTTACCGATCCGCCCCGCCAGGCGGGACGCGTTGGAGGAGACGGACTTGATCTTGTGCATCTCGTCGATCACGACGAGGTCCGGGTCGAAGTCGGTGACGGCGCTCAGCACGACATCGGCCATCGTCTTGGAGCCGACCTGGCGTCGCTGAGACAGCGTGTCCAAGTTGATCGCCTCGATAACTAGGCGAGGCTTACCGTCTCCGAGCACGTCCGGACCGGCCTTGACCGACATCTTCCGGCCCAGCTCGGCGCCATCTCGCCGAGCGGCCAGCGCCCAGGATCGGTTCGCGTGGAGAGCGCGGACGTCGTCCCCTGCCCCGCGCCCCCGGCCCCCTGTCGGTTTGGCGACCGCCTTCCCGCCGCGGGCGCGGAGGGCCTCGACGCGCTGCATGACTGACCCCCCAAGGGCCTCAGCCCACACGTTGACTTGGGGGCTCACCCACTTCGGAGCCTGGAGGGCCCACTGGTCGACGGCGGCAAGTGGGCCAATCACGAGGACGCGAGCCTCGCGGCGAGGCGAGGACAGGGCCAGCAGGGAGCAGTAGTCCAGCGTGACGGCGGTCTTGCCGGTGCCTGGCTCCATGAGGAGGGCCCCGACGCCTTTGCAGGCGATGAGCTTGGCCAGGCCTCGTTTCTGGTGAGCGAAGCGGGGCGGCCCTCCGAATTCGAACTTAACCATGCTTCTTCTGCATCCTCTCCAGCAGATCGGCCACGTCGATCGGCTCCCAGTCGAGGATCAGGTCGAACTTTGGATCCAGGAGCCAGCTGGACGCGACTCCGGGCTGCATCTTCTGATCAACGGGGTAGTAGTAGGGGTCCCCGTCGGCGTCGTAGTGGAGCGCGAAGATGCCGAAGACCTTCTCGTTCTCATCAGCCTGAGTTGATCTCCGGCGGGCGTCTTTGACGTAGATAAGGCCGCAGCATGGCCAAAACTCCTTTAGGAGGGAGCCGTTCTGAAACTGGAGCGAAGCGCCTTCCCGGATGGACGGATACAACTCGCACTCGTCGACAGGGATCTCGATCTCCTCGGCGCTGCCCTCGAGACTCCCGGCCTTCTCGGCGTACAGGATCTCTCTCCCCATCGTGACCCCGTTCCCGAGGACCTTCCACCAGCAGTCGCCGTGGTAGATGATCGCGTCGGCGATGATGTCTCTGCCGCGCTCGAGCGAGATGTACTTCCCTAAGGCCTGCACCCGCGAGTAGTCGTCGCTGCCGTTGTCGATATCGTAGAGGTAAGTGCTCATGAGTTCTCTCCCAGGTGCAGTGCCGCGGCCTTCTCAGCCTCGGCGAGGATGTGCGCCTGCCGCTTCTCCTCGGGGATCCTCAGAAGATCCTTGCGGCGGTCGTGGATGTCGGTCAGGTAGCGGATGTACTCCCCGACGAGCTCAGCCTTGGACCGATCGTGGCCGACGCGGCGGCTGGGGACGTAGGAGATCGGTTTCTTGCCCTTGACGGCCTGGATGTCGGAGTCCCTGACGTCTCCGCCGGGGGACGCCTTCACACGGCGCATGATCTCCTCCGCACTGACGATGTGCCGAGTCACCTCGTCCTCCTTCTATAGGTCTTTATGATGAATGCGATAACTCTCAGAGCTGTTCTCACAGGTACCTCTCCTCCGGGATCGAGACGAAGGCGCCCTCGCGGATCGAGAAGGCCAGGACCCGCCGGTCCCGGATGCCTGCCTTGGTGGCCTTGATGCCGTAGCGGACGATCTGCGCGAACTCGAAGAGCATCCAGGCGCCCCACACGATGTCGAGGAGGCCGTCGGCCGCGGACACGGTGTGCAGGATCATGACGAAGATCGTGGCGCCTACGGCCCAGTAGGCGTGGTTCAGGGCGTGGTTGGCGTGGACGGCGCTGGGGGAGGTCAGGGAGTAGGTTCCGGGCTTGGGGCTCATGGTGATTCCTTATCGGTCGAGGTGGACGGCAATTCAGCGGGGTCACTCTGTAACAGTCAGGGAATGCTGCTCGGCGATGTCCCAGAACAGGCCGGGGTAGATGTCCGGCGCCATGCAGTAGCAGACGATCCCGTTAGGCCGGACGACCGTCTCCAGAATCTTGTCGGCGATCGCATCGACGTCGTAGTAGTCATCGACCGTCCCACCGTCGTCCAGCAGGTCCTCCAGGCCGGCGGCCAGTACGTCACGAATCTCGCGATCGGCGGCCGATTTGCGGGTCAGGTACAGGTTCATCAGATTCTCCTATCGGTACAGGGTCGGGGGTGGTCAGGCGGAGGAGCCGCAGTCGCAGTACTGCTCGGGCTTCTCGCAGCTGGGGCAGTACCGGTCCCCGGTCCACGGGTCCTCCAGGACGCCGGTCAGGCTGTACTCCCGGTAGGCGCGGGCGAGGGCCTTCTCGTCGGTCACGTACATCTCGTTGCGGTACGCCTCCCACTGCGCCCAGCGCTTTCGCTGAGCTCGCATGGATCCTTTGCGTGCCATTTCAGTCCTCCTTTCCGCCGCAGCGGTAGTTCCTTCGATGGCTCAAGACTACGCAGCGCGTATGCCAGGATGCAAGCCCTAGTAAAGGGCTACCCCAGTGACTCTAGTCACTGGGGTAGATTCCGTTGAAATGATTCCGAGTTGGCGGCTAGTCGCCTGCGTAATGGGCTCTGATTGCCTGCACGGTCTTCCGCTCCCCCCCTACGTAGACATTTGCCGCCGTCTGCCAAAGGTGCCAGCCGCGCTCAGACAACATGGCGGACACGTCGAAAATCTCCTCGAAGTGTTTCAGGCCGAATGACGCGACAGTGATGTCAGGGACGTCATTCTGGCGCAACAGGGTCTCAATCGCCTTCCAGTCATTCGGACCCCGCACGCGGTAGCCGCGGTCGAACACGGGATGGGCCGCGCCACCCGCCTCCCATGCCCGCTCAAACGCCTCCTCCGACGTCAGGAGGGGCAGCCTGCTGAAGTCACGCACCTCAGTCCTCACCTCCGTTCCCGTCATTGCTCTCATCCAGGTCTCGCTCCGCGGGGCCGTCCTCGCCGACGGCGACCAGCGTGTACCTGTAGCCACCGCGATCCCCGGCGGACATGATCCATCCGCGAGAGATCAGGCGGTCTAGGGCCGCCTTAGTCCTCCCGCGGGGGAGGTCGCCGTCCACGAGGTCATACAGGTCCCGAGAGTTCAGCTGAATGCCGACCTCCCCCCGGAACGCTCCGATAATAATGTCCTCATCGTCCTGCCGCTGAGCCATCTTCTCCATCACCTTGGACATGTCCGTGAAGTCAAGCTCAACACGGCGCTCGACATCGTTCACGTCCTCGCCGTCGGCGTTCAGAGTGCCCCCGCCCCCTGAGAGCGTACGGCGCGGGGGAGTAATGATTAGAGATGAGCGCCCCTCCGTGCGGCTGTCAAGTGTGACCACTCCCGCCACCTGCGCCTTGCCGCGGCCGCCGGTCTTCTGGGAGTGGGCCCGGACCTGGCCGGGCCGGTCCTTGAGCACGACCAGCTCCATCTCACCGACGTCGCCGGGCATGGGCTGCTTGATCGGCCACACCTGGAGCAGGGTTCCCTGCACCATGGCGACCTTGTGCTGCGAGCCGATGGGCATGGAGCCCTTCTCGGCGCTCTTGGCCTGGTGATCGATGATGATGACGGTCGAGCGCCCGTTACGGGTCAGGCGCTTCAGCCAAGACGTGATGACGTCAGTGCTAACGGCGTCGTTCGCGTCCAGGCCGTGCAGGCCGTAGAGGGCGGTCATACCGTCGGCCACGATGATGTCCGGGTCGAGGGACTGCAGGGCCATGTCGAACTGGTCCTGGGCGAACTCGCCGGACTTGGTCGGCTGGTCCTTGCCCCACTTGTTGCGCTGCATGTCCGCCAGCGGCCCCTCGGGGCGGATGTAGGAGAACTGGGCCCGAAGGTCGTCATCCACGGCACCTAGCAGGCGCAGGCGGTTCAACGTCTGGACCGGCTCGTCCTCGAAGTCGAGGTACAGGGCGCGGCCGCCGGCCTCGATCTCCTGCAGGCAGATCGCCATGGCGATCCAGGACTTCGCCGACTCCGACGAGCCGAAGAGCATGTTCACGCGCCCCCGGTACATGAGGCAGGCGCCGTCGTTGCGGCGGCAGACCTCCGGGTCCGGGACGGTGAGCTTGCCCGTCAGGTAGGGCTCCAGGTCGACGGGGCTCCAGGACGAGGGGCGAGCATCCAGGGGGTCCAGGTCCTCACGGACGTCCTCGTCAAGGTCTTTCTCCTCGACGTCGGGGGTCGGGCGCTCCCCCTCACCCCTCGAGCCGTGCTCCGGGAGGAGGGCTCCGAGCGAGCGAGGCTCCCCGGCGTCACCGACCTCGACAAACTCTGGCACGGGGGCGGAGTCGTCCAGCTCGATCTTTAGGCCGTCCCACTGCCGCGCCCACGGCGGCTGCCAGCCGGGCACGTCGCCGTCCACGTCCGGGACGAAGCCGGCCACGGCCTCGGCGTCGCGCACCAGCCGCTCGACGATCTGCACGCTCTCCTCCCCGATGTACTCGGCCAGGCGGGTGAAGCCGGTAGCCTCCCCGCCCTCCCGAAGGCGGCGCTTCGTAGTGTAGATCGCCTCACGCTCCCGCTGCTCGGCCCCGTCCTCGTCGTGAGTGGCCTGGGCGAGGGTGCGGATGACGAGGCCCGCGTTGCGCTCCCAGAACGGGTGCACGGTCTGCGAGTCCCCATAGCGAAGGAGGCCGCCGGCAAGGGCTACGTAGGCGTCGTGGCGCTGGCCGGGGCCGGGCCAGGCGTCCAGCAGGACGGAGCACAGCCCGAGGAGGATGACCTGGGCCAGGAGCTCCGTGCCGTCGACGAGGGCGGGGCCCTCGTCGCCGCCCCACGGCTCACCCTCCCACTCATAGGTCTCCGCCGTGGCGGGGTGGATCGAGGGCGGCACGATGGTCTGTGCGCCGTTACCGCGGATCTCTACCGACACGCCCGAGCCGCGGCCCGACTTGTCGGGGATGCGCAGGCGCCGCGTAGCTGGCAGGGTGCCCGGCTTGGCGCGGTACCAGTAGTGCGACTTGCGGGACGTCTCACGGCCATGAGCCGCTGCCGTGTAGGGCAGCAGGTACGACTTCAGACGCGCCGCTGCAGGGTGGTCCAGGTCGACGTCGATGAGGTCTCCCGACGCCTCGCCGAGGAGGACTCCGAGGTTGGTGGAGCCGCCGGCCGTGTACTCCTCGAAGGCGGCGCGGACGGCGTCCTCGCCCTCGCCGGTGTCGGCCGTGGGGTCCGGCCAGCGGAGCTTAGTCCAGCTGGCCATTGTCGGGCTCTTGGAGTGTCGTGGGATGGGCAGGGGCGTCAGCCCCCTGCGGTACGCGTCGAGGGCCGCCTCGACGACAGCCGCGTTGTGTTGTTCAGTAGTGCTCATGGGTCCTGGGTGCTGGTGGGTAGGGTAGGTAGATGCCTGAAACCGGTGACCGGTAGTCAGCCGGTCACCGGTTCGAAGGGTTGTCTGGATTGGTGAAGGTGGTCCGATGGGGCGTCACCTTGATCCCCGAAGGGTGTGGAGCCAGATCTAGCTCGCGATTCCCGTACGCCTCCATGAGGCGCGCTAGGACGATCCTGGGCTGAAGGCCCTGGCGCTCTGCCCGGCGGGCGACGCGGTCCCAGGTAGCCTCCCTCATCGTGAAAGTAACCGACTTTCGAGGGCTGGAAGGGTTTCCCGGCTTCCGGCCGAAGTCGATTGATGTGGGGGCATCCAACGGAGAGAACCGCTGGTCGAGGTCTGGGCGGTCGTCCACGTAGGGAACGAGCTTGTCCTTGCTGGGGCGGGGCATGTCATCTCCTTGGTCGGGTGTATGCCCCGCATACACTACCCGAAGGATATTGGAACCTCAAGAGGTTCGAGGGGCCGTTACCGGCCGGCGTTGCCGCATCCCGCGGCTGGTAAGTCCATTCCTTACGAAGGCTCATGAGACGTTGACGAGACGTCCGGGCGAATCAGTTGTCTCCGTTCACCGTTTACGTCACCTCGGGCTTACCACACACCCGAAGAGCCCGCAGAGGCGGATCCCATCGCTTGAGGGCTTCCCAGTCTCGTACCCGATTCGAGTCCGCCAGTGGTGTGGCATTCCCGAAGGCGGGCCGGCCGGCCGGGATCTTCTCAAGGAAGCGTTTCAGCGAGGAACCCTTGCGGGCAGCTTCCCCTCGCGTCTCGGGACCAGGCAATCGTGCCGCGGGACCCGCTTCGAGTATCCGTCCGGCCCGTCACCCTGTCACTCGACGGTGCAGGTTTACCTAAGTCGTCCGGGCTCTCAACCCGAGCCCTACGCCCGACGGGATCACGGAGACTCGTCAGCCAGCGGCCCCTCCCCGACTACGAGCCAGGTTTGGTGTGAGGGGGAACACTGAGGTCCATTCCATCCTCCGCCTTAAAGGCGATTGGCAGATCCAGTTATCCGGGCCCTGCGGGCCGTATAGCGGTGGTCGGCTTGTCTTGGATCCCTCTGGCTGATACTCCAGAGCATCTCCGTCCGCCCAGGCCATCGCGTACTCGCAAAGCCTCCCGGCTTACCGGGTATCTCATCGCCTTGGGTTAGTTCCTCAGGTCGACCCGGGAGCCCGCCGCTGGCTGCGGCGACCGGGTCGGGGAGTTTCGCTCCCTCGGCGGTGATGGGTTCATTAAACCCCATCCCGAGGGCGGATGCAAATCGGCGGGGCCCTTTCTTGCCGTGAGTGTCGTCACATTTGCGCGGGGCGGCGGCGCGGCCCTCCCCGGAACGAAGGTGCGGGTGCGGACGACTCGGGCCGCCGCGGGCCGGCGCCGGAATTCCTCGGAGACGTTCTAAGCCATTCTGAGCGCCTTTCGGGGCCGTACCCCTCCGGGAGTGCGGGGACGGGGTAAAAGTCCCCCAGAATCGCTTACACGGCCTCTGAGGGGCATGTGCGGCCCTCTCCCCGGCACGAGGGGGCGGGCAAGCCTTGCGATCGATGGCGCGCCGCTCGGGACGATGCGCCCTGAAACGGCCCGCCGTCGGAGCCCGGGGTCGCTGAGAGGCCCGAGGGGCGGGCGTGTTGACCGAGCGCAGCGAAGCGGAGCGAGGGGTCGGGTCGGAACCGGCAACGGGTGCGGAAACGGCATCGGCAACGGATGTGACCTGGCTCATATATACACATATATTCCACTACCCACACAACACGAGCGCCCCTCGGGTCTCCTCCCCCCCTGACTCCGTCAGGGGGAGGAGACCCGGGGGCGCGAGTGTGTGTGGGCGCGCGCGGGCGCGCGGGATATCAAACTTGGGGGCCAAATGCAATAGCAAAACGGTGAGGTTGTCCACGGAATAGGCCCGTAAAAGTGGGATATTCATCACAGGCCGATTTGGGAATACGCTCCGACACGCCGATGAACCCTAGCAATAGCGCAAAAGTGCAAACTTTGCGGGACAAACCGTATGACGCCATACAACCAGCATACATGTGTCCAGAATGTGAGACGGGAGGCTGCGGAAGGGCTGAAAGGACGTGACCGGCGTCACTTGTCTCACTATGCGGACACCTGTCTCAGCATGCGGACAGGTGGCCGGGGAGTGATTCAGGGCACGCAAAAGGGCCCCTCCCGAGCGCGGGAGGGGCCCTTCGGGAAGGGTCTCAGGAGGCCTTCGGTGCCTTTCGGTAGGGGGTCTTGTTGCGGGCCGGGCGGCGTGTCCCGCCCTTCGTCATCGTGCCTGGGAAGGTCGGGTCGATACGGCGAGCTCGACGCAGCCAGGAGTCGACGGTGTAGACGCTGCGGCCCAGCTCCTTGGCGATGTCGGTGCGGGTCTTGCCCTCCTCGACCATCGCGCGCAGGGTCTCCACCGGCGCCCCTCGGTAGGCGTTGCCCCCTCGGGCAGGCTTCTCGGCCCTCTCAAGCACGTTTGCGGCGATTTCACAGAGGGTCCTGTGGGGGACACTGTCGGGGAACCGAACGCCCGTATCTGGGCGGCACAGGAGGTTTACGACGTGGTACCGGCCGCCGGCGTCTGGCTCCTCGGTGATCTCGACCCAGTACTCGATCTCGTTCTTCGTGTCCCTGACCTGGACGGCGGGGCGGCCCTGGATGGTGGCCTTGCGGGCGGGGTAGGTACGAAGTGCGTTGCGCACGGTGTCTCCTAAAGTGTGATGTAGATCTCTGCTGGATTTGGGAATAGGCTAGAATCCGTTGCAATCACTGCGTATTCCCGATTTCTGAGTTTTGAGACGTATGTCTCAGGGGATGTGGGGTGAAAGTGTGATGCACGTCTCCGAGAATGCGGGAATAGGCATCCTTTCCCAGTGTTTCCAACGTATTCCCGGTTTTGAGGATTTGAGATGCAGATCTCAGTCAGAGGATTGGGAGCGGGTCGTCCTCGTCGTGCAGGTCGTGCACGCCCCAGCGAGTGCCGGCCGACGGGCCGGCGACGATCGGGACGTCCATCTGGCAGTCGAGCGGGCGGAGGAAGACGTTGACGTCCTCCATCCGGCGCTTGCACTCGACCAGGATCTCCTGCCAGCGGTCCTCCGGCACCTCGATGCAGATCTCGTCGTGCACGGTGGCCACGACGTGGGCGCCCTCGACGCGGGGGAGCGGATAGCCGGGCAGCGTGCCCATGATTGAGGCAGCTGCCATCTGCATGAGGTCCGAGCCGAAGCCCTGCACGGGGCTGTTCAGGGCGTTGCGCTCGGCGTGGGAGGACTTGAACGAGCTCTTCGAGTACAGGTCGCTGAGCCATTGGGTGCGGCCTATGGGGGACGTCACATAGCCACGCTCGTAGGCCCGGCGCTTGGCGCGCTCGTGCCACTGACGCATGCCGTCCCACATCTCGAAGAACGCTGAGTGGACGGCCTGGGCCTCCGCCAGAGTGAGAGAAACGTCATAGGCGGTAGCGGCGTAGGACTGGAATCCGCCGGGACTCATGCCGTAGAGCAGGCCGAAGTTGCCGGCCTTGGCCCGCTTGCGCTCCAGGCTGGTGACGTCCTCCGGCGCCTTGCCGGCGATCTTCGCCGCGAGAAGCCTGTGAAGATCATCACCTCTCTGGAACGCCTCGATCATCGGCTGAGAGCGGGAGATGAACGCCGCCACCCGCAGCTCGACCTGGCTGTAGTCGAGGTCGAGCAGAACGTGCCCGGGACGCGGTATGAAGGCCGGTTTTAGTGACGCAGAGCAGTTGCCGGTTACCCAGACAGTCCCGCCGCTGCGGGCGAGAAACGCTCCGGAGGGGACCTGAACGCAGTAGACCCGCCCCTCAAAGGACTCCTCGGTGACCCACATCCGGGAGGCGTACCGAACGGCCTTGTGGTGGAAGTTGGCAGTGGGGTACGTCACCCCGTCAACTTTCTTTGCGTAGAGGGTGGTGGACCTACCGCACATGGCCGCCAGCGCCTGCGCCAGGTCTACCGACGCCCTGCGGGACTGATTCTGGGTGTAGGTGCAGCCTCGGACGGAGTCGCCATCCCAGCGAAGAATCTCGTCCAGGACCCACGCGCAGTCTTCGCGGTTGAGGGCGAGGAACGCCTCCGGCTTGAAGTTCTTGGTTTCAGGGTCGAGCCATCTAGTGAGAAGGTCCTTGCGAACCCGTAAGACGTAGCACGGCCGGGAACGCCACTCTCTACGCTCCCCACCCATAGCGATCAGGGCGTCTCCTTTGCGTTTCTTGTAGACGGTCGCTTGCCAGGATTTGCCGCAAGATGAGCCATCGGCCTGCATGGCGATAGCCAGGCGTGCCTCACGGCGCTCGGACTCCGTAAGGGGGGGCGCGTCGGGCGTTGAGGTCAATGCTCGGATGAACTTCCTGTCGACGATCTTTCCCTCAGTGCCTACCCACTGAGATGCATACTCCCACCTAGGAGTATTCCCCCGAGTGTGGGTCAGGATTCGGTGATCGGGGGTCATTAGGACATCTATCCAGTCGGACTTCATGCGGACCATGCCTCCCGAGTAAGGCTTGTCCACGTACCCGGAAGGAACGACCCAAGATCCCTCCCCGGTTTCCGATACCTGCATGATTTCGGCACCGGGCTGGAGTTCGTCGAGACGAACCCATCCCGACCGGGTTAGAACCTCGTCCTGGCCCCGTAGGCACTGCTGGAGGTTCGGGGAGGCGCAACTTAATCTTCCCGTGCGGACAAATCCAACGTTGTAGGTGGCATGGATCACGTTGTTAGGATCCCGCAGCTCCAGCCATGAGCGCAGGAACTCCAGCGTCTTCGTCGCGTCACGGTGACGCAGCAGCGCGTCGGCGGCGGGGGAGCCCTGGCGCTGCTGGGCGATGAGGACCGCCTTGTTCCACTGGGCGTTGCCGGAGTCTGTGCGGGCCGTCACACGGAGGTCGCCGGCCTCGATGGCCTGGGCCACGAATCCCTGGAACCACTTCGACGTCGCGGCCGTGGTGACGCCGCCCTTCGCCGGCGCCGGGGCCGGGGCGGTCCCGTACAGGCCGAGGATGTCCTCGCAGGCCTTGAGGCGAAGGCCGTCCATCTCCTCGATCTTGGCGCGGACCCAGTCGACGTCGAGGAGGAACCCCCGCTGCTCCACCTTTGTGAGAGTCTTCACAGTAGGCATGGCGACGTAGGTGGCGACCTTGCCCAGGCGGGCCATCTGGATGTCGTCGGAGTCGAAAGGCTCCTCGTCGCCGGTGAGGAACATCTGGTCGCGGTGCTCCTCCTCGATCTTCCAGGTGTAGTAGGTGTCACGCGCCGCGTACTCGCCGAGCTGGATGAGGTCTACCTTCTCGGCGGCGCCGGGGGTGCCGAGGTCGAAGTCGTCCCACTCCTCGATCCCGAAGTCGCGGGCGGCGCGGATCTTCAGGCGGGTGCGGGCCTCGGTGTCCACCAGCTGGGACGAGACGGTCGTGTCCCACTCGATGCGGTCGGACAGGTCCACGCCGGCCTGCGCGAAGACCCAGCGGGCGTCGAACTTGATGTTCGCGTTGACGAACGGCTTCCCGCTGCGGTTGATCTCGCGGCCGATGATCGCCATGACCTTCCGCCACGCTCCGAGCAATGGCGAGGCCGGGTGCGAGAGGGGCACGAGGTAGGTCATCGGCTGCTCGCCGTCGAAGGTGCGCCAGTTGTAGGCTCCGGCCGCGGCGCGCTCAGCGTTCGGGAGGGTAAGGGAGGCCAGGACGATGCGGGCTGGGTAGCCTCCGTTGGTGTCGCCGCCGGCCTCCGCGTACTCGTCCAGGCCAGTGGTCTCGAGGTCCATGACGACCTTCTGGGAGGCGTGGATGGCCTTCACGAGGGCCTTCAGCTCCTCCTTGCCCCAGACCCATGTGATCGGGCCGCAGGGCGTGTGCGAGCCTTGGGCGGCCTTCCTGGCCCGGCTCACGACCTTCTCCAGGTCCATGATGCTCATGACTGCTCCTATCTGGGACGGCGTCCGCCGTCGCCGGGTGATGGGACCAGCCTACATTTTGTGAGGTGACGGGGAAAGGGCTCACAAAATGTATGGGGGGGTGATCTAGGCAACAGAAAACCCCCGGGTAGTCAGTCCGGGGGTTTTCTGGGGCGTCTTTGCCGGCGCGGGCCGATTCCCTAAGGGAGACCGGGAGTCAGATCTCGCGCAGGAGAGAGACTAGCACGTCCTGGAGGTTGCCGACCTTGTACGAGTACTCAACGCGGGTGCGGCGGGAGTAGACCTCCATAGTCCACAGGGGCCAGCGGCCACGCTTCTCCCCGGCCTGGGTAAAGGTCAGGATGAGGTCGTTGCCGTTCTCCGCAATGACCTGCGTGACTCCGTCCTGCTCGACGGTGTGCACGTAGCGAAAGCAGGGGCGTAGGGCGTTGGCCCAGGACTGGGCGGACACTCGGCGCTCGGTCAGTGGGTTGAAGTTGCCGGGGAATGCGAGGTGATTGGTAGAGAGGGATGTCATTGGATTCCCCTATCAGTTGTCAAGGCTCTCGGGAGAGGCAACGCCTCGGATGATCTCGGCGTAGCCTTCCAGGCGCACCCATGCCTGAGCCCCGGCCACGCCGTCGCTGGGGAGGTAGACCTTGGAGTTACCGAAGGCTTCCACGTCGGCGTCATCCGAGGCTACGTACACGGACGCGTTCACGCTGACGTCTACCTGGGCGCGGTCATACGCGTAGACGGTGGCAGAGTCGTAGGCGTCTACCAGGCTGCCTTCCGTGGCGTAGACAACGGCGTTCCCCTCGGCCCTGACTGTCACCTCACCTTCCCCGGAGACCCATACCGGGGCCGGCCCGTAGGCCACGACGTAGAGGCTCGTCAGAGAGTCGTCGACGGAGATCGGCTTTCCGACGGACCCCCGGAGATAGAAGACTGAGTTGTAGTGGTTGAGGTCGTAGCCTTCGCGATCCGCCTCGGACAGGGCCTTACGGATGTCTTCCGTGGAGTTGATCGTGTACTCGTACTGGTTCTTCATGGTGAGCCTATCTGCTGGGTTGGCCGTATCTCGACCTACGTCGACTGTACGGTAGTTGGGAGGTGAGAGCAATATCCTCACAAGTTTCAGTACGTGATCTGCGCAACTTAGGTCTCAATATGTCCCCCAATTTGCGGAAAAGCCTGGGGACGGGGATAAACTGTCCTCAGCATTCCCAGCAACCTCTAGATTGGAGACCCGTGAGCCCGCTGGACGAGGCGATCATCGCCAATGACGCGCTCCCCGAGCGTGAGCGCAAGACAAACATCGACCTGGCCGAGGAGTTCAACACCTCCGAGGCGACCGTGCGCCGCCATAGGCGCGCCCTGAAGCGCAAGAGCCGGGACGAGCTCAGCCGGGACGAGTTCTTCGACCTACCCGTGGGGGCAATCACGAAGCGGGGCAAGACGGTCCGCCTCGCCGACGGCTCGTACGAGAAGATCGAGTACCGGCCCGGCGCCGTTGAGATGGAGGAGGCCAAGCGCCTCTCCTACGAGGACCTGGAGCCCGTCTTCCGCGAGCCGCTACTGCCTAAGGTGACCGACCCGTCAGGCCCGATCGAGTCGACTCCTGTGGTCTGCCTGGCGGACTTTCAGGTGGGAAAAGTTGGAAAAGGCGGAGACACTGAGGACACTGTCCGGCTCGTGCGCCGCGCCCTCAAGGACATCGCAGACGACCTCACCGAGCCTGCCCCGTACCAGCGCATCATCCTCGCCGACGTCGGCGACTCGACCGAGGGCTTCTGGAACGTCGCCAGCCAGGCCCAGACCAACGACCTCAGCCTCACCGACCAGATTCGCACCGTGCAGCGCCTCTACGCCGAGGCCGTCCAGCTGCTCGCGCCGCTGTGCGAATCCCTTTACTACGTTGCCGTCCCGTCCAACCACTGCGCTGTGCGGACCGGGACCGGCAAGAACAGCCGAGCCAACGCCCCGGATGACGACTTCGGCATCATGATCTCCCATAACATCGAGGACATCCTCGCCGACCGGCCCGGCTTCGAGCACGTCACCTTCCACCGCCCCGAGAAGTGGGAGGAGGCCGTCACCGTGGAGGCGGCCGACGGCACCCGCATCGGCTTCACGCACGGCCACCTGGCAGGCTCCCAGAGCAAGGTGCCCACATGGTTCAGGGACCTCGCGTTCGGCCGCCGTAGCGGCCTCTACGACGCCAGGATCCTGGTTCACGGGCACTGGCACAACTTCGGCGTCCGCCAGGTCGGGGACGCTCGCTGGATCATCTCCTGCCCGTCGGCCGACCGGGGGAGCGACTGGTGGACGAACATCAGCGGGGACTCCACCAAGCCCGCCATCCTCACCTTCGAGGCCCTGGGCGGGAACGCCTCTGGCTGGGAGCTTTACTCCTAGGTTTCACGTGAAACAAGGCCCCGCCGCACCGAAGTGCGGCGGGGCCTTGTGCTGATGGGTCAGGCGGCCTTCGTGACTTTGATGTCGTGGATCACGACAGGCACGCCACCCGGAGAGTGGGACTCAATGAAGGGGCCCCACTTTTCGGCGAACTTGAACATGCCAATGTGCTTGTCGACGTCCATAGGAGTGATCTTGGCCTTGTAGAGCTTGTTGTCTCCTGGGAAGGCTCGAAACTTCACGAACTCCTCGCCCCGGCGGACCTCGATCAGGTCCTCGGCGGCCCACAGGCGCCCGATACGCAGAGGCACCATGGCCTCCTCCTCGCCCTCCCCGGAGCCGTGGTAGGAGTAGCGGATCTCAATGTCCCAGGTCCCCTTCGCAGATCGCATCTGCTCCGGCGCCGGGTGGAGCGGGGTGTGGTCCTTGTCGACGATGACTCCGTCGCCGGCAGGGGAGGCGGTGACGCCCGGCCACTCGGTCACGGGCGGGAACGCGCTCTCACCACTGCTGATGGGCGTGGTCGGGCGCACGATGATCGTGCCGACAGGCGTCCCCTCGGGCACTGGAGCCTCGCGGTCCAGGCGCAGCAGGCGCGGGGTGGCCGCCACTGTGGCCGAGAGGGCGTCCACCTTAGCCGCCGCCTCTGACGATGCACTGTCGGCCGACGTCGCCCGTGCCCGAGCCTCCTCAGCAGCAGCCTTAGCCGCGACCGAGGCCGCAGAGGCATTCGCAGCATCCGAGCGGACTCCCGCAATCTGGGTTCCCACCTGATCCCGCGTGGGCCTAAGCTCCAGCGCGTCCAGGAAGTCCTTCCGGGTCACGTACTGGGCCGGGTCCAGGCCCGCCTGAGGCTTGCCCTCGTCGTTGATCTTGACGCCGGACGTGCCGATGTTGATCGTCACCTGCGACGGCCCGCAGTAGCCGGTCTTCTCGTCTGCCATGGTTTCCTTTCTCAGGCCTGAATCTCTAGGGATGCGGAGATCTCTCGGGTGCCGTCCCACACGGTCACAGACGCCGCTACCTCCTCGGCGCCGGTCCACACGGTTGCGGTCGGGCCGGACGGCGCCTGAGTCTCGTATACCTTCACATAGTTGAACTTGACGTCCGTCGACTCGCGCACCACGATGGACGGCAGCCACTTCGCGTCAATCGTCGCAGGCAGGTCGAAGTCAATGACGACGCGGGCGTTCTGTGCCGCCGGCAGGCGGCGGTCGTGAATGGCGACATCCCCGATCTTCACGTTCGCAGTCGTGTACTTGTTGACCACGACCCACACGACCGACTCTGCCGACGCTGAGTACTCATACTCGACCGTCCACTTCCGGCCGCCTGCGAGGAGCGCGTACTGGTCGAACAGGGTAGACGATGAGCCTGCCCGAATCAGCGCCCCGTCGCCGTCGGGGGAGCCATTACCGCGCCACCACTGACTGAACGGGGGCAGGATGCTGTCTGCCACTACACGTCCTTCCTGACGATGATTGTTCCTGCAGGCGCCCCGGCCGGGACCGCCTCGTGCTTACCGAGCGAGAGGACCGCCGGCCGGGAGCGCAGCTCGCCCACCTCAAGCTTCAGGGGCAGGTAGCCCTTCAGCCACGGCACCACCAGTTCGTGAATGTGGTCCGACGGCGGGTTCGCGTACGGGTTGCCGACCGGCTCCCACTGACCGCCCTGCTGCGGGTCCTCACGCAGCTGCCCGTCGGTGATGTACAGGTGGGCGATGCCCAGGCCGTCGGCCTTGTCGAACACCTTGCGGTAGTTCTCGCTGGTCACGCCGTGGACGACAGCCCACCAGCGCGTGGACGGGTACGCCTTCATGTGATCGGGCAGGATCGGCGTGCCGGGGTCCTCGTTCAGGAACGCCGTCGCGTCCTTCTCGAACATCATGCAGACGTCGAAATCAAGGGCACACATGTCCTGAGAGATGTTCGAGCCAGAGTTGACGACGATGAGGAAGTCCTTGCCGTACTTGGCGCGGATCCTGTCTATCAGGGACTTGTAGGCGGGGATGCGGCCTGCCTGGGGGCCCCAGCCGTTGATCGCCTCGTCGAGGAACACGCCCTGACAGACGTCCCCGTACTGAGTCTTCGCCTTCTCGATCTGGCCGAGGATGTAGTCTGGCGTGTACTTGTCGACGTTGGGGACGTTGTTGCGGCCGGGGTCGCCGGCCGGGAGGGTCGCGGCGAGGTACTGGGTCTTGACGTAGAACACGGCGCGCTTCGCGCCGGCGGCCAGTGCCAGCTCGGCCTGTTTCTTGAAGTCGACGTTGAACTCGTCCCAGTTGCCACTGTTGCGGTTGAGGATGACGATGCCCAGGGAGCCGGCGAACTTCAGGATCTGCGCCCACTTCGAGGTCTTGCCTGGCTTGCCATCCTCGTAGTAGTCCGGCCAGAAGTAGGTGACCGGCGAGTAGTAGCGCTCACCTGGCTTGAACGGCGACAGTGCGGCATCGAGGGCGTCAACCCTGTGCGAGACGTCGTTGAGCTCGACCACTCCGGCCTTCTGGCTCAGTTCCCGCTGAAGGTTCTCGTTCGTGACGAACTCCCCCTCAGCCGCGCTGCGGGTGAGGTAGTTCGACAGGTCCGGGGCCGCCGGGATGGCGGCGCGGACGCTGGCGACGTCGGCCTTGGTCGCGTAGGTAGTGGCGGCCTCCGCCTTCGGCAGGAGGGAGGAGAGGGCCGAGGAGTCGGCCTTCTTGCCGACGCCGGTCTCCAGGGCGGACACCTTCGAGGTCAGGCCCGAGATCGGCGCGGTGGCCGTCGTCAGGGCCTCCTTCGTGGCGTAGGTAGAGGAGATTGATGTCGAGGTGGCATAGGAGGCCAGGTCCGCCTTGGCGGCGTACTTAGAGGCCGCCTCGGTCTTGGGCAGTGCCGCCTCGGCCGTCGCCTTTACGCCGTCGATGCGTGCTCCGAGGGCCGAGTCGGCGGAGTGGACCTCGGCCTTGGTGGCAAGTCCCGAGAGGTCCGGGGCCTGCCCGCCGCCGCCGCCGATCTGGGCCTGAGCCAGGGCCGCCTTCGTGGCGTACGTGCTCTCAGCGTCCTCGGAGCGGAGGTAGCCAGCCAGGGCCTCCTTCGTGGCGTAGGTGCTGGCGACGGCGGACGTGGTCGCGTACTGGGACAGCTCGGTACGCGGGACGGCTGCCGAGGCGACGGCGGAGACCGAGTCGATGCGCTGACCGAGTGCTGTGTCCGCAGTCTGCACCTCTGTCTTGGTGGCGTAGCCGGACAGGTCCGGCGCCGGGGCTGGCTGGGCCTGGCCCTTCAGGGCCTCGACCTCAGCCTTCGTGGCGTAGGTGGCGGCGGCGGTGGCCGACGGCAGGGCAGCCTCGGCGGTGGCCTTGACGGCGTCGATCCGTCCGCTTAGGGCGGCGTCGCCCTGAGTGACCTCGGACTTGGTCGCCAGGCCGGAGGCCTGGCTCTTCGTCAGGAACCTCTGATCGGCGCCTTCACGGCTGTACCATGTGAGATCGGCCATAGCCGTCCTACCTCCAGGTGAGTACTCCATTGCCTAGGTCTATGACTTCTGACCTATTGATAGCCTCTAGGATACCGGGCTGTCCCGCAATGCGGACACCATGTTCCCGAGGAGCTGGCGGCTGGTCCGGGCCGGGGCTTGGAGGAGTGGGGGGCGGGGGAGCGGGCGCCGTCGCGAGCAGGTCGGCTATGTTAAGCACGTCACTGTCTGCCAGGGTCCTGGTTGTCCTGACATGGGCTCCCAGGTCGCCGGGGATATTGAGATCTATCTCATAGTTCCCCGGGGAGACTGTTACTGACCGGCCGGCTGGGCCTACCAGATATCCGTCAGTATCTATGCGGAAAGAGGCCCGACCTGCGACGACGTCTCGGTCCGGGAGCGGGGCTCTAAGACTGGCGGGGGTGAAGGTGATCCGGCCCAGGCGCCCCAGGCCGTCAGGGCCTACGACGCGGCCGGTGATCGTTGCGGAGGGGGAGGTCATCGGGGCTCCTGACGTAACGGATTCGTCTCAGACTTTACCCTATCAATACGATCATGTAATGACTGGACCTCTGCGTATAGGTGGGACCTATCAGTACGGGCGTCATTGCGGACGCCCTCGATCTGGGTCTCCAGGCGGGCCATGCGGGCGTCGTGCTGCCGGTCCGACTCGCGTAGGTCGTCGACCGAGGCGGTCAGGCGGGCCAGCCCGTCGAGGACCTGTCCGAACTTGGAGTCTAGATCGTCCCTGAGGTTCGAGCTGTGGTTGTTATGGACGCCTTCCGAAGCCGACTCGGCCGCGTTTGCCGCCCTCACTACGTGGGCGCTCATCCGCGTCATCCTCTCCTCCAGGCGCTGCTGCTGACGTTTGATCGTGACCCTGAGCCAGGTGATGAGAGCAACCAGCAGAGCCGTCCCCGCCGCGATCACGTCCGGGGAGGCCAGCATTGCGACGATTGCCGACGGGGACGCCTCTGCTGATGCCATCGGACTACCTCAGCCGGCCAGGCCGGATGCGTGGCGGGGGTTGTAGGCCTCCACCTCGGCCGAGGCCACCGCGCGGTCGGTCTCCTCGGGCAGGGAGAACGACTTCAGGACCGACGCCAGGGCGGCCGCGCCGGCGATGCCGAGAGCGCCCTTCCAGTCCAGGCCGAAGAGCGAGGAACCGACACCGAAGGCGCCCACGAGGGACTGCGCAAAGGTGGAGATGGCGCGCTCGGCCAGGCCCTCCCAGAACGTCGCGGTTGCGTACTTCACATGTTCTCCTTCCATAGGTAAGGGCGGGGACCCTCGTGAGTCCCCGCCCTTAGTGTATCCCTATGAGTCTGTGAGCCTTCTATAGGTCACGACTACGTCACGACCTCACCACAGCCTCCGAGAGTTGGCCTTGGAGTTGTTGAGCGCGCGCTGGAGGGCGCCGATCGTGGCGGTGCCGGGCTCCCCGTCGACCCAGTCGGCGAAGTCCCAGCCGTCGGGCAGGTACTCCTTGTGCCAGGACATGATGAGGAACTGCAGCGTGCGCCACGTGGCGGACCCGAGGACGCCGTCCTCGGCCAGGCGGGAGGCGTCGTTCAGCGCGGTCTGCGTGTCCGCCTGGACGGCCGCGTTCAGGAACGCCTGGAGCCTGGAGATGGCGGGAGAGCCGTCCTCGTCCAGGACGCCGTCGATCGAGGTGCCCATGACCTGCTGCAGCCGGCCGATCGTAGCGATGCCGAAGACGCCGTTGCAGACGAGCTCAGACTGGCCGTCGGACTTGTTCTTCTTGCCGGTGTAGGGGCTCGCCGACGTCGAAGAGGGGGCAGAGGGGGCGGGCGCGGAGGCCACGGCACCTCCGTTGATCATCCGGTCCCAGGCGGCGCGGTCGCGAAGCCGGTTCAGGTCCAGCGTGCCCGAGTAGCCAGGCAGGCTGCCGTCCTCGGTGTACTGGTGGATGAGCGGCTGCCCCCAGTAGGAGACGCTAGGCACCGCCGGGTCCGTGTAGGGGCGGCCGTAGTCCGAGTAGTCCGGGCCGCCGGCGTACCAGAGCGGGTACTGGGAGGCGACCGCGGACCAGTCATAGCCGCCCACGGCGCTGCCGTTCATGTAGATGCCAGGCGTGGAGCCCGTCAGGGACCGCACGGTGTCCAGGAACGCCTTCGCCCAGCCGGGCCCCTGCGGCACCGCGTTGTCCTCCCAGTCGAGCCAGAGCGTGGCCCGGCTGCGGAGCGCGCCGACGGCGGACACGAAGTAGCGGGCCTGAGCGGCCGCGTCGCCCGGGCGGGCGAAGTGGTAGAACCCGAGCCGCTTCGAGGCCGCCAGCGTGGCGTTGGCCTGGGAGACCATGTACGGGTTGACGTAGTCGTCGTCCTCGGTCGCCTTGACGATCACGAAGTCCGCCCAGATCCCCGCCACGTTCAGTCCGGCCTGGTGGCTGGAGATGTCGATGCCGTGAGCGTGCTGCGGCGCGGCCGTCTGAGACGCCGGAGCCGGGGCCGGCTTGGCCGGGGTCGGGGCCTTCCACTTGGCGAAGGCGGGCCACTGCTGGAGGAACTTCGCCTCGCTGAAGCGGTGGCAGGAGGTCCACGCGCCGCGCTGAGTGTGCGGGTGGCTGCTGTAGCGGACGGTGCGGGTCTCCTGGCCCGTAGTGTCGCCCGCGTAGCCGTCGATGCTGCCGTCCTCAGCGATCCACGCCTCGGACACGAGAGGGTCGCTGCCGCTCTCTACGGCGACCACGACGTGGCCGACGCCGCCCTCGTTCGCGGCCGACAGGATGATGTCCCCGACCTGGAAGCCGCCGTCGGGCGTCAGGTTCTCGTCGGCCCAGGGGACCTCGTTGAACCCGTGAGACTCCATGCCCTGGCGCATGTTGCCGGTCCAGTAGTCGTTGATCTCCAGAAGGGCTGAGTGGCCCCACGGCACCCCGCGTGTGTGGTGGATGCCGTAGGAGATGGCACCGCACGCCAGGGACGAGCAGTCCGCGTTCTGCGGGCTGGAGACCCGGCCGTGCGCGTCGGCCGCGGCGTACCAGCTGCGGCGCTCGGGCTGGCTGTAGCCCACGTTCTGCTCATCGCAGATTCGCCGAGCGATCTCGGCGGTAACGGATCCTACGGTCACTTGCTCTCCTTACTCCGGTTCTTAGTCTTCTCGGCCTCCAGGACGGCGACACGCTGCTCCGCGATGACGGCGCGGCGCGTCAGGGCCGCGATCTCCAGGGTCAGCGCCTCGATCACGAGGATCGCGTCGACCTGGCTGTTCTTCTCTTCCATGGTTCTCCTATCAGTTGGACTCAAGCGATGGATCGGGGGCGGGGCCGTACAGGTTGCCGCCCATGGACATATCGTCGGGGAGCATGTTGCCGCCGTCGCCGCCCTGGTTACCTCCATCGCCGGGGGACGGGGGAGGCAGGTGCCACGACGACTCTCGGGCATAGTCTCGCATGATGGGCTCGCCGTCCTCAGCGACCTCGTGGTCGATCATGCGGGCCCCCTTGACCAGTACAGCCACCGTCTCGCCGGGGCTGCCCGTTACGTCCACGCGCCACTCCTCCGAGTTGGATCGGTCAAGCACGGCCCGAGCGCCGTCACTGGCGAAGACAACCCACGGAGCCTTGGCGGACGCGACACGGGGCACGTAGTCCGGCAGGGTCCAGCGAGCGCGCCCGGAGTCGTCGAGAGTCACGTTCTCCCAGTACTCGATACCGTCGTACGGGGACTCGGTGCAGGAGTGCTCCAGCCACATCCCGCCGCGCCGGGCTGTCAGGACCGGGACCCGCATAGAGAAGTTCTTGGTCCCGTTGACGTGCATGCCGTCGCTGCCGATCCATATCTGGTTCTGGCCGTTGAACTGCATCGTCGTAGTCCGGTTGTTCGCCCAGAACCGGGATTCGGCATCATTCAGCATCCGGATATCGATCCGGTCCGAGCCGACGTACAGACGGGCCTGGCTCTCGCCCCTCTTTCCGAAGGAAAATCCCAGGTTATTCATCCACCAGTACACGCTCTGAGCGTTCAGGCTCATTCCCTGCCCGTTGAAGGAGAACGAGCCGTTACCCTGAGGGGTGTACATGGCGATCGCCGACGTGCCCACAGTGATATACGGGGACACGTTTCCTGACCTCTTAGGCACCGGCCCCTGAATCCGCAGCGAGGGGTCCCCGGTGGACGCCTTCGTCATCACAATGACGCCATCCCACCAGTTGTCCTCCAGAGAGTTGAAGGACAGCCCGCAGCCGTACTTGAAGCCCTCGTACTCATCCGTGCCACTATCGCGGGACGTCACGTCGTTCAGCCACACCTCTGACCACGTGTCCCGGCGGGAGAGGCGCCCCGAGATGCTGATGTCCCCATTCCACGCGTTGATGTCCAGCGCCTTCCAGCCGTTCGAGGCGTACACCTGCATGCCGGCGCTGGAGATCTTGATGCCGCGGTTAGGGGCCCGCTCCGACTGGATCGTCGCACCGGTGATCACCTTGCCGTCTAGGGCGCCTACCTGGAGGTTGTCAGCGCTGATCGCGTTGGCGGCGATCATGCCCGCCCGGATCTTCTGGAACTCCCCCTCGTTGGCGCTGACGATCTTGGCCCACACGTGGCGGGCCGTGGCGTCAACGAAGGAGGCGTTGCCGGTCACCGTCAGCTGGTCCGTGGTCAGCTGGAGGAACTTGCCGGTGTCGGCCGCGATCTTGCGCGCCGCGAGCTCGTTGATTGCCGCAGAGCCTGCCGTCAGCCGGCCGACGTCGAGGTTCGAGACCTGCTCACCCGAGACCTGCATCTTCTCCCAGGACGTGCCGTCCCAGCGCCACTCCGCCACGATGTTCAGAGTGGATGGGTCCTGGATCCGGCAGGTGTCCCCGATGGCCTTACCGTCGAAGTCCGGACGGTCGGTGGAGTTGCCGCGCTGGTAGTAGACGGTGCCGAACACCGTCGAGGCCCGCTGCACGGCGGTCTCGATGGCTGACTGCGCGAGAGCGGCCGCTGCCTTCTGGTAGGGGGAGTCGACCTCCTGCCACTCCCAGCCCCGGTGGGAGTGGACGGTCGTGTTCCCGTTCGCATAGCGGTCGTAGGCCGGCGTCGTAGTGACTCCGGGGAACGTGGCCGGTCCCGGCCACTGGATGTACTCGTCCTTGATCTCAGCCACGTGCTCTCACCTCACTTCGCCCGCATGATGTAGTTGGCGACCGAGCCTCGGGGGAAGACCTGCATGGCGGTCTGACCCCCCTCGGCGATCGCCTGCGGGGAGCGGCCCGATGCGTTGTTACCTGTCGAGGTCAGGTAGGTGTATCCGGACGTACCGATACCGATGTCCTGGCCCGAGGTGCGAGCCTGGAAGCGGCGGCCCGAGTCCTCGATCTCGCCGATGTTGTGCGAGTGGGGCGGGATCTCGCCCTTCGTGATCGTGTGGTCGAACTCGCCGACGGCGGATCCCAGGTTCGGGGTGCGGCCGTGGCCCTGACCGTAGACGACCATGCCACGCAGGTCCGGGACGTTGAACGTTGTCGAGCCGTTGCCGGCGCCAGATCGGGTGCTGATGACCGAGAACAGCTCCGGGTAGGCGGTACGGCTGACCGCCTGACCGTTGCAGAGCAGCCAGTCGGTCGGCTGGTTCTGGCCGTAGTAGGCGATGATGCCCCCCACGGGGATGATGAACTTCAGCATCTGCTGGATCTGCTGCTGGATCGCCGCCGCGGTGGCGTTGGTGGCCGCCGAGCCCGCCTTCGACGCTGCCGAGTCCGCTACCGAGGCGGCGGCGGCCAGGCCGTTCTCGATCTTGGTCAGCGCCGCGGCGGTGATGGGGGTACGGCCCTCCGGGCCGTCCTTCCACACGCTGGGGGTGTAGGCCATGTGTCAGTCTCCTTGCTTCTTCAGGACGAAGATGCGGGCGTCCGGCGACACCCACTGTGTCTTGTCTATCACGCCCTTGTCGGGCGGGTACGGGCCGGTCTCGACGAGGGACAGGGCGACCTGCGTCATCCCCTCGGTCAGCTTGTTCATCTCCTTGAGCGTCTCGGCGCGGGCCTGTCGCTGGAGCACGTCGCTGGCGGCCAGCTTCTCCTCGACCTTGCGCACGATCGCGTCGGCGTCGATGCTCTGCTCGAGCGTGATGCGGGCGCCGGGCCCCCACTCGGATCTGTTGCCGGAGCGGTCGTAGGAGCGCAGGCGCACCTCCCACTCCTGGATCTCGAGTCCCGCCAGGTTCGTGCGCTGCACTGGCACCGGCATGTCCGTGAACTTGGAAGGAGGGCCACCTGGGCGGCGCACCGACACCTCCACTCCGGCGAAATCGAGGGGCATACCTGCCCCGCCGGTGCCGCGCCCATCCCAGTAGACCCCGAGCACACCCAGTGTCTGCGTGAGGATCGGAGCCGTCGGCACCGGCGGCGGCGTCACGTCCGTGGCCATGGTGGCCTCGACCTCCCGCGACCACGCGCCGGTAGTGTCGGCCGTAACGGCCCTCACTGCGAACGCGTAGCGGGCGCCTGGCGTTAGCCCGTCCAGCTGCCCGGTAGTCTCCTTGGACGTACTCATCGGGCCCGACAGGAGGGGCAGCTTCCGGGAGGCGATCTCGTAGCCGGTAACGTCAACGGCCACCCCAAGGGTGTCCGTCGTCACAGCGTCCCACTTCAGTGAGGCGACGGCGCGAGGGTAGCCGTCAGCACCGATGACGGCGTCCGAGGTGGCCACGAGCCCCTGGGGCGGGTTGGGGGCGTTCCTGCTCTTCGGCTTCTCCGGCCGAGGGTTCTTACCGTCGGAGTTGACCGCCCCCAGGACGCCTTTCTGGCGCTTGGCCAGGCGAGCCAGGACGTCGTCGAGCATCGTGCCCAGCGTTGTGTGACCCTGGCAGCGGCCGTTCTCAGTCACCGAGATGGAGATCTGGGTAACTCGCATCTTCTCCAGACCACCGGCCCGCTCCACGCGGATCCAGTCGCCCAGGGCGTAGTCCTCGAAGGGGAGCCACTGCAGGTCGTCGGCCTCCCACTCGCGCTTGACCTCCGCGGCGGGCGTGGCTCCGGTCTTCAGAGTGAGGTCTGCCACGCGGCGGGCCGTGGTCTCCAGAGTCACGCCGCCGGCGCTGACGACCTTCTCAGTGCGGGGCATGTCCTTGGGTGCCTCAGGGTTGGGGAAGGTCCAGGTCTTGCCCTCGTCACCCTTCACAAGGACGTGGGTGCATAGCTGGGACCAGTCCAGCTTCTCCGGGGCCGACTTCGTCCCCGCTGTCAGTCGCCACACGACGTCCAGGTTCTCACGCTTGAGCGCCGCGTCCGGGTTGTAGACCTGAAGGGTGCGGCCTCGCCATCGGTAGTCGATCATGCCCATGTTCATGAGCGAGTCCAGGATGGACTTGATCGACACCGACGGGTCGAAGGCGATGGTCGTGATCAGTGCCCAGCGCTGTCCGGCTGAGTCCGCCGACGCAGAGACATCCAGCGTGAGGCCCGCACCCCAGCCGCGCTTGACGGCGGCGTCCCACACGGTGCGAAGGATCTCCCCGGCATTGCGATCCCGGAAGCGGTACTTCCCGTCCTTGTCCATCGCCGCGAAGGGGACCTCCCACACGAGGGCTCCCTCGAGGCGGTGCCCGATGTGGATCAGGTCGGCGTGGCGGCGCTCGGTGCCGTCGTCGATGAGGTTCCACTCGGAGGACAGGTTCGTGAACCTGGCGTTGTACGGCTCGTGCCAGGTCTGACCGTCGTAGCAGAGCTCAACGGCGATCTCCACGGCGGAGTCGAGCAGCCCGCCTCGCACGCCCATGTCCCCGTTCGGGTAGGACAGGGTTAGCGACGGCGTGGCCTGGCGAGGGCACGTGAACGTCCCGGCCAGCGCGTCGGGCAGCACCCCAAGGCGGGAGCCTGTGGACTGCTCGTAGGCTACGTAACGCATGGCCAGGCCCCGGGCGAATGAGAGATCGCGAGGCATCAGTAGGCCATCCTTCCGAGAAAGCGGCCGGTCACGTTAGTGAGCGTCATCGAGATGTGGCCGTCGGCGTTAGGTGTGGCCCGGAAGCCTCCAGGACTCATGGAGATCTCTCCGTCGGCACTGCGGGCGTCTGACTGAATGTCCCACCCCGAGGAGGGGTTCTTCCAGGCCCGGTAGCGGGCGATGTCCACGATCAGCCTCTCGCCGGCGTTCAGCGAGCCGTTGAAGGTGATTGAGGTGCCGGAGACGCTGTCCCTGACGGTGCAGGAGGTAGACGACGGCTCCAGCATCAGCTTCCCGTCCGGGATCGGCATCACGCAGCCGTCGAACTTGGACATGTCCGTAAGGGGCGCCTCGATGTCCGCCGTCCCGCGCCACAGGCCGGAGACGATCTCGTAGGTGATCGCGAACGTGATCGTCTCCGAGTGCGGGTCAAAGACGGGCTCCACCGATGAGGTGGGCCGGACCCGAGCCTCCCGCGTGGGAGAGCCCTTCGGCGTGTACTGGAGGGTCTGGAGGCGGCCGAAGGCGTACAGCCGGCGCAGGAGGTCCTGGTAGTTGCGCTCCAGGACCTCCAGGCCCTCCTTGCAGCGGTTCCCGTTACGGCCGTCGGCCCAGGGGAACACGGTGAACTTCAGGGCGACGGTGGCCGACTTCAGTACGGAAGGCGCGATCGGGAGCACGCCGAAGCGGCCGGGGATGTCCACGGAGGCGTTCCAGGGCTCGCCGCGGGTCGACAGCGTCGTCCCCTCGGCGAGCACCCAGCGCTGGCGCACATCGTCCAGGTCAGTGCCGTCCAGTGAGTAGATGGCCATGGGTGGGTGACCCTCCTCAGATGATCGCGGCCAGTCTCAGCCCCTCGGCGACCTCGTCGCGAGTCTTGGAGTCCGGCTTGGCCTGCGGATAGTTGTTGGTGATGTTGATTGTAGCGCCTGATCGGCTTCCCTTATCAAACGATCCGGAGGACTCCGGGGCCGGGTTCGGACGGCCGGCCGAGGCCCGCGCCGGGAGCGGCTGAACGTCGGCGCTCAGGCCGATCGTGGCGGGCTTGGTCAGGTCCTCGGTCAGGCCCTGCAGCGAGGAGCGCACGGCCCCGTACTGGCTCTCCAGCCCGTTGATGAGGCCCTGCATGATCATCTCCCCGGCAGGGGTGAGCAGAACCTTGTCAACGGGGGCCGGACCCTTCCAGGACGGGAGCATGCTGGTCAGCCTGCTCAGCTTGTTCTTGACCGCCCCGATCATCGACGAGATACCGTTCAGAAGACCATTGATGATGTTCTTACCGGCGCTCAGCAGCCACGAACCGGCGTTGGAGAAGATGTTGCGGATGCTGTTGGGGAGGTTCCGCACGAAGTTCACCGCGCGGCTGACTCCGGAGGAGATGGTGGACGTGATTCCGTTCCAGGCGGCCGAGGCTCCGGACTTGATGGCGTTCCATCCGCCGGAGATGACGCTTCCTAGCAGGTTCCACGCCGCCCTGGCGATGCCGACCAGAATCTGGCCGAATCCCGTGAACTGCGCCTTGATGAAGTTCCAGACTCCGGAGCTGATTTGCTTGATCCCGTTCCACGCCTGAGACCAGTTGCCCGTGATGACGCCCATTACGAGGTTGATGATCCCCTGTATCACCTGCATCGCGCTGACGATGGTGTTCTTGATGCCCGTGATGATCGGAACGACGATCGGCATGAGGGCCTTAACCACCGTCCCCACCAGCTGGAACGCCGGGATCAGGGCGGCGGTCAGTGCCGACACGATCGGGCCGATGACTGGGACGATCGCCGCTAGCAGGTCGTTGATTAGCGGGCCGAGCACCGCGAACAAGGCCGACAGCACAGGGCCGAGAGCCTGGATGACCGGCATGAGTGCCGCGGCCAGCTGCTCGATGATCGGGGCCAGCAGCTCGGCCAGCTGGGTCATGACCGGAGCCAGCTGCTCCACCAGCTGAGCGATCAGCGGAGCGACGGCCGCCAGCAGCTCGCCGCCGACGGTCGCCAAGGCGCCGAACGCCTCGCCCAGGGCGGGCATGGCGGGCGCGAGCGCCTGGACGGCGATCAGCACGTTCTGGAAGAACGACTCCAGCCCTCCCTGGAAGGCGGGGTTCTGGAGAGCGGTGGAGATCCCGTTCAGCCCAACCTCGATGATCTGGCCGACCAGTGGCAGGATCGTGGAGAGGGTCGGGGCCAGGGACACGAACGCCTGGCCGAGCGAGCCGACGCCCTGGAAGGCGTAGGACGCAGCCGTACCCATCGCGCTGAAGATCGAGGACAGCGTGCCCTGCCACAGCGGGCCGTTGACCGCGGCGTTGGCTCGGTCAAGGCCGTCGGCGATAGCGCTTAGCGGAGTGGAGCCGGAGGCCATGGCGGAGAAGACCCCGCCCAGGATCCCCGCCAGGTCGAAGACGATGTTCTTCAGTGTCCCGAAGGTCTTGGCGGCGGACTGGATGGCCTTGTCCATCTCGCCCGACTCGGTCTTGGCCTGCACCCAGGACTGGAAGGAGTAGGCGACGTCGTTGGCCCAGGAGGCGATGGCCGGGAGGTACTTCGCTCCCACCTCGCCCAGGCTCAGCAGAGCATCGGTGAACGCCCCAGCCCCGTCGCCCCCGATGTCCATAGCCTCGGCCAGGTAGCCGAGCGACGCCTGGAAGCCGGGGATGTGGTCCTGCGCGGCCGACGCGACGGCCGACGTCATCGACCCCATGTTCGCCGCCACCGTCGAGATGGCGGGGGTGAGCGCGTCCAGGCCGTTGACAATGAGGGACCGGACCGCGCCCTCAGCCTCGCCCCAGAACGACGTCGAGATCGAGTCCTGCAGCGCCTCGAAGGACGGACCCAGGTCCTCCAGGACGGTCGAGGCGTCTGACATGGCGGCGGCGAAGATGCCCACGCCGGCCGCGGCCGCCCCGAGAATGCCTGGCATCGCCAGCAGCGCTGGCAGAGTGTGGGCGATGCTAATCCCGAACTGGGCGACCGTACCCAAACCGGCCCCGGCGATCGACGTCAGGCCAAGGATCGCAGTGCCCGCACCGGCCATCTTCACCGAGAAGGTGTCCAGGTTGGTGAAGATGTCGTTCAGCGAGTTCTTCAGGTTGCCGAAGATGTTCCCGCCGGCCAGGGCCTTCAGCTCGGTGGCGACCTTCGCCAGCGACGCCTTGGCCAGGCGCACGTGAATATCTATGTAGCGAGGCTTCTTGGTCAGCCGGGCCAGGTCGAAGCGCGCCTTGCCGTCGTCCAGGTCGGCGTTGACGGTCGCCTTGCCGTCGAGCTTGTCGAGCTCGTGCTTCAGCTTCCGCTTGGAGGCCTCGGACAGGTGCGCGTGGGCCTCGATGTCCCCGCCGAGTTTCTTCAGCTCGGCCTGAAGCTTTTTCCGGGAGGCGTCGTCGAGCTCGGCCTCGGCCTTCAGCCTCGCGTCGAGCTTGGCGATCTGCTCCCTGAGCTTACGCTGAGCCGCCTTCTCCAGGGAGACATCTACACGGATGTCCGACTTGATGTTGGCGATGCGCTCCTTGATCTCGGCTACGTCCTTGCCATCGATCTCGATCTTGGCGTCGATGGCCGCCTCGGTCTTGCGGATCGCGTCGAGGGCCTTCTGACGGGACTTCTCATCGAGGTCGACGCGGGCCTTGATGGCGGCCTTCATCTCGTCGAGCTCGCGGCCCAGCTTGGCCACGGCGTTGTCGTCCAGGACCGGCTTGACCGGCGTGCGCCAGTCGGCCTGCCGGAGCTTCTGCTTGATCTCCTCCAGGTCGCGCTTGGAGAGACTGACGTCCGGAGACGCCTTCGTCTGCGCGATCGCCGTCTCGATACGTCGAAGGTCCTTAGGGTCGATCTTGGCGTTGACCTGCAGCACGAGCCCGTCAAGAGCGTCCTTGACGGAGTCGCGCATCTCGCGCGCCCACTTCTCAGCGGCGCGCTCGATGCGCTTGCCGATCTTCTTGAGGCTCTTCTCGATGCCCCGCTCAGCGTCGCCGCGGAAGTCGCGCGCGTCAGCGCCGACCTCTACGACTACCTCGCCGATCTTGTCTGCCACGGGCTACCTCCCCGCTCGTACGTCGAGCGGGCGGCATCGCGGCCCGACTCCTGTCTGAGGCCATGATACCGCCCGCATAGGCGTGTCTTATAGGTGATGTCACATCCCAAGGGCCGCCTTAAGGGACCCGAAGCCGCTGGACTCGTTGCCCGAGTACCACGGGCTACGCGGGTCGGTGACCTCTACTCCCTTGGGCGGGAGCCACAGGTCCCTTTTCAGCTTCTCGGTAGCGCCCTCGTCCTCGGCGTTGCGGGTGAGGATCCACCACATGACGTGGCAGAACCGGTTCAGGGGCAGGGTCTCCAGATCTATCCCGTGCCCGAGGCAGAACCCGTCGATGTAGTCCCACTCCTTGTGGGCCGAGGCCATAAGGCGCTGGACTACGTAGGGGGGTTCTCCCCGACCTCCTCCATGACGGCGGAGATGAGGTCTGTCAGGTCGGGGATGTCGAGGTCGTCGGCGGGGCTCTTGAGACGCTTGACGACCTCAACGCCGGTCTCCTTGCCGAAGAGGACGTGGCACCATTTCGCCAGGCCGTCGATGAGCTTCTCCGAGTCCTCGCCGGCGTCCTTGAGCGCCTGGGAGAGGAAGATGGCGACGGCAGTCTTGGGCGGGCGGACCTTGTACTCGGTACCGACCAGTTCAACGGTGATGGACTTCCGGGTCTTGCCGGGGATCGTGATAGTAGCCATGAGGCGATTCTAATGGAAGTCAGAGGGCTTGATAAGACGTACCGCGTCCCGGACGAAGTGGGCGCCCTTGATCCCCTTGACCCACTTCGCGAATACGGCCTGTCTGGACCCCTTCGGGGTGAATACCATGCGCGAGGCCCTGGCCGGCCCGTGTGGCCGGGTGCCCTTCTCCTGGTAGGCGGCGTACGGTGTACGAGCCCCGATCTCGAAGGCCGGGTTGAGCGGGTGCTTGCCGGGGACTCGCTCTACCGTGACGGAGTTCACCATACGGCCGGAGTTGATCCGCCCCTTGGCGCGGATGTTGCGCTGGATGCGCCCTTGAGTGCGCTTGGCCGCCTTCAGGGCGGCCTGTTTAGTGATCTGGGCCACCTTGTGCTCCTGGATGGGGCCCTTGAATCGCACTCTTACGTGAACCATCTCACACCTCAACCCTTCCCAAGGTCACGGGCAGCTGAGCCGGACGGTGAAGGTCCACTCGCCGGCCACGCAGCCTCCGTCTGGGCCGGAGGCGTCCCACTCCATCGAGTCCGCGTTCGTGGACGACGTGAGGAACTTGCCCAGGTCCGCCATGTCCTGGTGCAGGACGGCCGCGTCGGCCGTCAGGTCGAAGGGGCGAGGCCCGCGCCCCCGGTCGTCCACGACCTCGACGCAGCGCAGCGTGCCGAGGGCGTAAGTAGCGGCCCAGTAGCGCACCGAGCAGGCCTCGCCGTCAGCGGCGCGCGGGCCGAATACCGGAGAGACGGAGACGGTGCGGACGTAGAGGTGCCCCGCGCAGCACTCGTCCCAGGCCACCTCGGCGCCGGGAGCGACGTACGCCTGTGAGACCGCGTTTGACAGCGCAGTGGCGCCGCCCTTCAGCAGGGCGAGAGCGGTGGAGTGGACGACGGACGGCACCGGCGAGGCGACCCGGCCCGACAGGGCCGCGTAGTCCTCGCTCTGGGAGCGGCCCCGGCGCGTAAGCCGCGGCGCCGGGCTCACCAGATCCCCCCGCCGCGGCGGCTGGACGGCTGCCGGCGCGCGTAGTCGTCGGGGTTGTAGGCCCTAGCCGCCTGACGGGGCTTGCGGATCGAGGTGACCCATGAGTCCACGAGCCAGATGCCGGTACGGCCCTCCTGCATCTCATCGAAGTCGTCCTGCACCTGGACGGTGACGCCCTGCCGGGTGACCGACTGAAGGCGCGCCGGGAGGGCGCAGTCCCGATCCATGCAGGCCGCCTTCGCCAGCTCGAGCGCGAGCACGCCGGCAGCGACCTGGCCACCCTCGGGGACGGGCACGCCCTGCGAGTAGCGAATCTCCCAGGTGCCTTCCTCGGTCGTCGGCCGGGACAGGTCTTGTACCGAGGGGAATACAAGCGGAACATCGGGACCGAGCGGGGAGGTACGCCCCGTGAGCTGGAGTACGGAGTGGTTGATGAGTCGGTACGCGCCCAGCGGGAGCACCTTGCCGTTGATCGTGACCTGGTGCACCCGGTGGACGTTGCCGGGCAGGCGGATGGCCGGAGTCCCGGAGGTGTGGGTGCAGTACGGACCGCACAGGCCGCACACGACGTCGTGCAGGACGCCTCCCAGGCGGAACGGGAGGAAGCTGCGCAGGTAGTCCTGGGACTGATAGGTGGGCGGCGGTACGCAGTCGGCCGGCTCGGGCCGGATCACTACGATGTCGGTCCCGAACCGGCGCCCGGTCCACTCCCAGAGCAGCTGGGTCGCCATGGCCTCGAAGGTGTGCTGCTGCTCGGGCCTGCCGGCCTCGTCCAGGTACTCCCGCAAATCCTCGCACGCGCTGTAGGAGACCGGCCAGTCCCCTGGGCCGTAGCCCCTGTCAATGTCCTGCATGCCCTCTCCTACAACGCGTGCGTGGTGCGGGATGGCTACGCCGCCGTCTATAGGCGGTGCCCGCACGGATGAGTATACCTATAGGAGACGCCTAAGGGCCGCAGATGAGGTTTCACGTGGAGCAGGTACGGCGACAGCCCCGTAGGGCGTTTGTGCGCTCTACGGGGCTGTCAGTGCCTCTGAGGGGTATCAGGGGACGGTGACGGGCTGGTCGCTGTCCGGCGGGGGAGCGAGAGCCGTGTCGATCATGAGGAGGTGGTCGAGCGGGTCGAGCGGGGTGGGCAGCTTCGCGTTGTCAAAGCCGCCTCCGCCCTGCTTGGCCTTCTTGACCACGTCGTAGGGGCCGGTGCCCCAGGCGTTACCGGACTTGGTGACGGCGCCGGTCATGGAGAACGAGATGGCGTCCTCACCCGTGACCTCGATGTCGCCGATGGTGCCGGCGGTGATGAACGGCAGCAGCAGGTAGCCGCTGGCGTCCTCAGCACCCTCGGCACACGCCTGGCCGGACAGACCGGTCCACAGCTCGAGGGCGAACTTCTTCTCGATCTTGCCGTAGGCGACCTTGAAGCCCGCGGTGTCGCCCGCGTGGTCCAGGTACTTCGTGGCGTTGGTGACGATGTCCAGGACGGAGGGGTTCACGCCGCAGAACTCGAGCTCGACCGTGAAGTACTTGAAGGTGTTGGACTGCTTCTCGTTGACGCACAGGGAGCCGTCGGCCTTGCGGACCGTGATCTCCGTGCCGTCCTCGACCTCGGCGGCGAGCTTGACCGACACGAAGCCGGAGGTCGCCACCGGCTTGTGCTGCGCCTTGTCGAACTTGCCGCAGGTGTCCAGCGGGGTGACGCGGATGCGCTTCCCCAGCACTGGTGTGTATGAGTGCGTCTTAGCCATGGCTCAGCGCATCCTTCCCGTTGGTACTGGTGTTGGTGATGGAGTTGACATGGGTCAGAACTGGCGGGCCACGTACTTGCCGGTGCCGGGGTCCGTGGACACCTTTACGAAGTAGGCGTCGTCCGGGTTGAACGCGATGACGTACTGACGCTCGGCGACGGCCGTCAGGTCGTTAGTCCCCTTGTCGAATCCGCCCGCCCCGTTGGTCGAGGTGAAGACGTCCCCTCGGTAGATCAGGATCGGTCCGGTGGACGCGATGATCGGGGGAGTGTCGTCGTAGCCGTCGCCGAAGACCACGGGGGTCCCCATGCGGGTGTAGGACTCCCCGGTCCTCGGGTCCGTGTCGATGTACATGCGCCCGGCCAGCATCGACCCGAGGCGCTGCGAGAGGTGGAACGTAGGGGCCACGCCCGGAGTGTGGGCGTACTTCTCGGCGGCGTTCCAGGCGCCTTCAGCAGGCTGGGCGCCCGCGTCGTTGGCCCACTCCTGAGCGCGTTTGAGCGCGGGGCCGGTCCCGCCGACGCCGTTCCACAGCGCCTTCTCGACCGCGTACTCCTCGTACTGGGCGAGGCGCTGCGCAGCGATGGCGACGGCCTCCTCAGGAGTGTGGTCGAGGGGCGTGGTGCGGAACGTCGCGTAGACGGTCAGGGGCTCCAGGGACTCGTGGGCCACGCCCTCGGGCTTGTCCAGGACCTTGGGCAGGCCCTTGACGGTGCCCGGATTCTGGTACTGACCGATGGTGCCGATGTCGGCGCGCTCGACGTCCTCCCAGGTGACGCCGTTCTCCCAGCGGATCGAGGAGTCCTCGATGGGGGCGAACCGGGAGAAGAGGCCGCCCTTAAGACGCTGAGTGACTGGCGCCTCGATGCGCTGCTTCGGTGCGATGATGGGCATCTGTCCTCCTTGCTGGACGGTGACTGGCTAGGGATGGTCACGGGGAGGGCGGGGACTGGCCGCCGCCCTCCCCGGAGTCATCACTTGGCCGGGTCAGCCGTGCCGTTGGCGAGGAGCCTGATGCCGGTACCGGTGCCGCCGTTCGGGTTGATCGGCACCGTCACGACGCGGGCGTCGTGACCGCGCTTGGCGACCAGGTAGCCCTCCTCGGTGAACAGGGCGGTGTAGTCGTTCTGTCCGAGCAGGACCGAGTCGTAGACGGTGTCCAGGGTGATGACGTCCTGGCCGCCCTTGACGAAGGTGCCAGCCGAGTAGAGCAGGAACTTCAGGCTGGCTCCCCAGACCTTGAAGTCACCGGCTGCGCCGGTCAGGGCCTGCCAGTCGTAGACGAACTGCGGGTTGACGCCGCGGGCCTTGAACCAGGCATCGATGCGGGCGTCGTTGACGTCGGTGAGGTCGACGCCCTGGCGGCGGGACAGGTCGGTGCGGATGGCGCCGTGGACCCAGTAGGGGAAGACCGCCTCCAAGGTGGTGGAGCGGGAGAGGCGCTGAGCGTAGCGGTAGTGCTCGACCTGGAGCTCGATGGCGGTCAGGATCGGGGCGGCGGCGCCGACCTGGCCGGCGTCCATGGAGACGGCAGTGGACTGCTTCTCCATGGAGGCGATGATCCGCTCGCTCATCTTGTGCTCGTGGGCAACGAGGGCGCCGCGGATGGTGCGGGCGACCAGCTCCGGGTAGCCGCGCTGCTGGAGCAGGTTGGCCTGGATGTGGAGACCGGCCGCGGAGAGGCGGACGTCCTCGAAGTCGGTGCAGGGCACGCTGTAGACGGGCTTGGGGCCGACCTTGTTGGTCGGGTCGGTGGCTGAGGTGGGAGCGTACTTGCCGGCCTTCGCCTCCTCCTCGGTGAAGTTGAAGGAGGGAGCCGCGTAGAGGTCGGAGAACTTGGGGCCCTTGGTGAACTTGATGCCCCCGCGGGTGACGTTGATCTCAGGCAGGGAGATCAGGCCGTCGCGGGACTCGTCCTCGATCAGGTCGTAGACGGTCTCGGAGGGGGCGCACCAGCCGCCGGCCGCGACGAGGGAGCCGCCGGGGAGGTTCTTCTCGTTGACGGCGAAGGCCATCGCGGCGTCGGCCGACTCGGGGGAGGAGACGGTGGCGCGCTCGTCGAAGTGCTTGCGCACGACGGCGAGGCTGTGACGCTCGCTCATGGCGCGCCCGGCGCGAGCGGCGGCGGCGTAGGCGCCGGAGTTGAAGCCCTGGAGGCGGCGGTCGAGGGCGACGGCCAGGTCCTCGAAGGAAGCGTCGGAGTCGGCGGCGAAGCCAGGAACGTCGGCCACGGTCAGGCGGGCCTTAGCGGTGTCCTCCACGGAGGTCTCCTCAGTGATCGCAGGTGCGGGGGTGTGAACGTGCCGACGGATGCCGGACAGCTTGATGGGGCCACGGGGAGCAGCGGCGGTGACGGCCTCGGGCTCGGTGTCGACCTGAGCCTCGGGCTCGACGTCGGCAGCGGCGGCCTTGGCCTTCTTCTGAGCCTGCTCGGCAGCCTGGCGCTCGGCCGCGTCCTCCGCGGCGTCGGCCTTCTTCTCGGCCGGAGTGTCGTCCGCGTCGTCCGCGTCATCGGCGGGAGAGTCGTCCTGGTCCTCGTCGTCATCGGCCGGGGCAGGCTTGGCGGCCGGCTTGTCGGCACCGACCTTGGCGGCCATCTCGGCGGCCTTGGCAGCGCGCTCGGCAGCAGCCTGCTCGCGGGCGCTGATCTCAGCGGACAGGACCTCGATGCCGTCGGTCAGGGTGCCGAGGGTGGCGAGGTCCTCGTCGGTGAACTCGCCGCCGGCGTAGAGGGTCTGGAAGGCGTCGACGGCCTTGGAGCGCAGGTCACCGAGGTCGGCGGCGCTCAGGTCGGACAGGTTCTCGGGGATCTCCAGGTCGAAGGTCTCGACCGGGGCGTCGTCCGCCTGGTCGGCGAAGACGGTGATGTCGAAGTGCTTGCGCATGTTGAGGGGTCCTCCGTGTCTCGTTGCTGGGCAGGGTTCCCGTCCCCAGCGGGGTACACACGAGGCCCTGCTGCCATGCCGTTGGCTCAAAGGATACACCTATGAGTGAGACAACCCTCCATAGGGGTAGACAAAACCCCGCACCGCCATGAGCAAACGGTGCGGGGTTCTGCCTGATCCACCCAGCGTCAGGAGTCCATGAGACCTCTAACAGGGACCATCATAACCGATGACGATGGGTGGCGCTACGGCTAGAAGCGAGTGATCGGGGAGGAGTCCTTGGAGCCCTCGCCGGGCAGGGTGCCGTCGGCCAGGGGCCGAGGCTCGGTACCTACCGGGGGAGTTGTAGTACGTCCACAGCCGCATCCCATGATTTCTGTTCCTTTCCTCAGATGGATCCGAGACGGCGCGCCATGGACGCCGCCTTCGCCAGTGTACCGGCGCGCTCGACCCGCGCCCGCATCTTGTCGGCGGCCGTCGCGCGCGCCAGGTCGCGGCGGCGCTCGGACTCCGCCAGGCGCTTCAGGTACGAGATGTCTCCGAGCGTGAGACCGTCGCCCGCCATCCGGCTCGAGGGGTGCGAGGCGCGTGCGGCGGAGTCGTCGTGAGCCACGACGCCGGACGCCTGGAGGGAACGGACCTCGCCGGAGGCTAGGAGTCCCTGAGGACGCGGCACCGGGAAGCCGGGCACGTTGACCGCCAGAGCGCCGACGAGCTCCAGGGAGCCGCGGATCGTGCGCCAGTCGCCGGAGATCGGGGCGGAGCGGGCCACCCGGACCTGCTCGGCAGTGATTCCGGGGCGCAGCGAGCCCGCCACCCAGATGCCGTAGGCGTCCTCACCGGCCGCGACGTCGGCGAAGACGGTGCCGGTGTTGTCGTAGTGCTCGGCGGCGGCGTTGGCGGAGTCGCGAGGGCCTGCGTGGCCGGTCCCCATTGTGAGATGCCCCACAGCCACGGACGTGCCCTCAGCCGTACGCAGCGCCCCGGTGCGGAAGTAGGCGTAGTTGGATGGGCTGGTGGGCGGCTCGACGCACTTCCCGATCTGCCCGATGTGGCAGGTGCCCCAGGCCGCGATGTGCCCGTAGACGCGGCCATCGTCCTCGACCACGAGAGCGGTCGGGCCGGTCAGCTGCGGGTCCTTGAACCACGCCTCCGGAGGGGCGGTGGGAATAGCCGCAGCGGTCAGTGAGTCACGGCTCAGCGGGCCGGCACCTGCTGAGCGAGCCATTTTCTCCTCAGAATCGACGTTTTCGCCGCGCTCAGCGGGTTCAGAGGCGCTGGGAGCCTGCCCAGCGGCGTAGACGCGGGCCGTGGCGAAGGCCGGGACGGCTACGAGGGTGGCGGCGCGCAGGCGGGCCGACTCGATGACCGTGAGCTCGTCCGAGGAGGACATGGCGGCGACCTTGACCCGGCCGCCGGGATCGGGCTCGACGTCGGAGTCATTGCCTGAATCAGCAACGTCGGCCCCGGGCATGTCCGCCTTCGCCATGATCCTGAACGTCACGTCGTCAGTGTCGATGGAGACGCCATTGGACATCTGCTCGTTGACCTGCCGGTATGCCTCGGCGCCTACGGCGCTGCCTAGGTCGAAGGTCCCGGTGGCGTAGATGTCCCCGCCGTCGCGGCGCTCGACGGTCTCGATACGGCCGCAGACCTCGGCGCCGTCGTGGCCTCCGACGTCCTTGAACGCCACGCGAAGCGGGATGGGGAGGTCGTACCAGCGCAGGGCGCCGTCCTCGATGAGGCGGCCGTCGCCGGTCATCTCGCCCTCGCGAGCGATGACGCCCTCCCAGCGTCCGTCCGGCATAGGGGCCGAGGCGTCAGGCGTCGGGGCGGGGTCCGGCTCGGGGACGGGGTCGCCGACGGGCTTCGAGTCCCCGGCCCGGAGGTCGGAGAACTCGCCCACGCGGCGGGCCGTCTCCTCGATGCGTAGCTTCATGGCTGTCCTTTCGATGTCTGAGGCTGAGTACTTGACGTTGACGGCCCGGGTGACGGCGGGGCGCGCGTCGGTCGGGATGAGGATGCAGCGGCAGTTCGCCACTTCCTTAGGAGGGCCGGCGGGGTCGCCGGGGTAGAGCAGGAGGGAGTCCCCGACGTGGAACGGGGTGCCGAGATCCTGCACCTGACCGTCGGCCTCGACGTGGGTAGGCCGCACCCGGTTGTCGTGGACCGTGATCCAGCGCAGCCGGCCCCGCTTGCGGGCCAGGTCCGAGGTCGCCATGCGGTGGGCGGCGTTCGCCGTCGCCGCGGTGCGTGCCAGGGTGCGAAGGCGGGCCGCGTAGGCGGTCGTGGCCTCGCCCTTGCGGCGGGAGGTGCCGAGGAGCTTGCCGAGCTCGATCTTCGTCTTCCGCTCGCCCCACCCCTCGGAGGCGGAGCGCTTGAGGAGGGAGCGCACGTCCTCGTAGACCATGACCGGCAGGCCGGAGTCCTCCAGGATGCGCTGCACGGTCGCGTACTGAGGTAGGCGGCGCCGGCCCCGGTCGTCGCGGACGAGGTCACGGATGGCGGCCTGCCACGCCGATCGGACCGACGTCCAGGCGAACGGGTTCGGCACTCGGTCGCCGGCCGCCGTCAGGACCGGCGAGTCGAGAGCGTCCTCGGCCAGGGCACGGACGCGGCGCAAGAAGTCGTTCAGGACCGGCTCGGCCAGGTCGAGGTACTGATCCTCGATCGCGTCACGCCAGTCAGCCACCGCCTTGGGAGACTCCCAGTCCGAAGGGCCCCTGGCCAGCAGATCGACGTCGGGGGAGGTCGAGGCGGAGGCCATCAGCGCACCTCCTCAAGGGACGCCCGGTTCAGGGACGGGGTGCGGATGAGAGCGTTCTCCGGCAGGACGTAGCGCAGCGCCGTCACGAGCCGGTCCAGGCGGTGCGGAGCGCCGTGCGTGGCGACCTGGGACACGTAGGCGTCCAGCAGGGTCACGACGCGGCCGGACTCGACGCCGGGGCAGCCGTGGTTGTCGAGCAGGGCCGGAACGACGTCCCACGCCCCCCTCGTGGCCTTGCTCACGGTGATGATGTCCGTCGGCCACAGCACGTGCGCCTCGTGGAACGGGCGGCCCTTGAGCGCGTTGAAGCGGGCCCTGTCGGCGCGCACGATCCGCTTGCCGACGGCCTCCAGCGCCTTGACGACCAGGACGTCAACGACGGCGACCAGGGCGGTAGCGTCCACGTCCTGCCCGTGGGCGGTCAGTCGGGCGTCTGGGTTGCGGCGCTGGACGGCGGGGGCGGGAGAGGTAGCGGCCGACGCCGCCGCGTAGGCGCGGGCGGCGTCGGCTGTGGGTGGGGGAGGTGCCATGGATTCTCCTGAGGGTGATGGTGAGGTGAGTGGTCGGTCAGGCCCCTGCCGGGGCCGTGGTGGATGACTCCGGGCGAGCGTCGCCGGATGAGATCGGCGCCTCGCTACCTGGAACCCTACCCGGCTCGGCCGCGTCGGCGCCACTCGGCGGACGGCCGGGGCCGTCCTGGTCGGGACGAGGTGCGACGGGGGACGGGCCGTCGTCAGGGGCGGGCGGAGTCGGCGGCAGGGCGAGCTCGCGCAGGGACTCGGACGGGGCCGAGTAGTCGCCCTTGTACGCCTTCAGGATCTCCTCAGTCAGAGGGCCGATGCCGATCGTGCCCATGAGGTCCGGCCGCTTCGAGACCATGGCCAGGGCCTGCATGAGGGCGCGCTCGTCCAGAGGCTTCGCGTCGGAGTCGTCGAAGCCCGACGCCTCGCGCAGCGCCTCGTCTGACACGGCGCCGGCGCGGTGCAGGTTCAGCGCCTCCTCCGACCGGTTCGGCCGGGCCACGAGGGCGGAGACGTCGTAGCCGACCGATAGCGTGCGCACCTCGTCCTCGCTCAGGCCCGCCGAGAGCAGAACCGGGCGGAGGTACTGGCTGGTCAGCGCGTCGCAGATCAGGGCCAGGACCGGCTCGATGTGCGTGGTCACCGTGTCCTCTCGCGTCAGCCACGCGCCCCAGTGGTTCATGGCGCCCGATCCGAGCAGCAGCTCCGGAGGGGCATCCTGGGCCAGGGCCAGGCGCCGGATCGCCTCGTCCCGAAGGTCACGGGCGCCGGAGTCCAGGGCCGAGGAGAACGTGAGGTGGCTCATCTTGTCCGCCGCCTCATCCGGCACGGTCACGACGAGCGGCACGACGGCGGAGGCGTCGTCCCGGTTCTCGATGGGGCGCAGCATCGAGTCCATGAGCGCGGCCACGAACGGGTCCGGCGCGCCGTAGGCGCTGGAGTCCGCGGCGTCCGAGGCCAGGGCGGCCGAGGCCGAGGAGGGGACGACGAGGATGCCTGCGCCGGCGAGGCGGGAGTCGATCTGGGCGCTGATGTGCCGGGTCAGGCCGATGAGCTCCCTCAGGATCGGCAGGCAGGCCCTCGTCGGGCTGTCCGCCTCCCAGTAGCGGGCCGGGTGCGGGCGCCACACGCGGACCATGTAGACCTCGGAGGCCGAGACCTCGATAGGCGCCGAGCCGTCGGTGCCCAGGTTCAGTCGCACGGTGCGCCCGTCAGCCCCGACGGAGGAGACCTCCGTGACGGCCAGCACGCGCCACACGAGATCGGTCAGGGCCGGGTCCGGGCTGGGCGCGGTCACCGCCGGCGCCGAGGAGGGGGACACCTCGTCGATGACGTGGCGCGGCACGCCGACCAGCCACCCCTCGCCGGCCACGAACAGGTTCGTCGCCAGGCGCTGGAGCATCTGGCCGAGGTCCTGCTGGCTGGCGCCGAGCGCCGCCAGGACCGCCTCGGCCAGGGCGGCGGTGGGGCCGGCGGCGGTGTCGGTCGCGTCGGTCTCGTCGTCCCGGAGCGAGGAGTGCGGGCCCGTGGCGGGCTTGTGCTGGACGTAGAGACGCGCCTGGGACAGGCGGCCGGCCAGCGTCGAGGCCAGGAAGCGCTCCTCACCGACCTCGTCGTAGGCCGCCCACGCCTCCGCCTGCCACGAGCGCGAGCCGAGTGCTGAGCCACGCGAGGCGGAGGCGCCCGCCGAGGACGTGGCACTGGAGGGTCGGGAGGCACGGGCCGCCGTAGGCCGGGAGGCCGCGGCGGTCAGGGTGCGGGCGGCCGGAGCCTGCTGGACGATGACGCCGCGGCGGGCCAGGGCGCGGGAGCGGTAGGCGTCGAGGCTGGAGACGGTCGAGGGGGCGGCGGTCACTTCGAGTCCTCCGTTGCGGCGGTGGGGGCGGGGGACGGCTGGGGAGAGGGCGCGGGCGTGTCGAGCCGGTGGGAGACGTGGCCCACGACGTAGGCCGCCGCGAGGGCGGCTGCGCCGTAGCGCATGGCCCGCCCGAGGGCGGAGCGGCGGTGACGGTGCTGGCGGAGGGGGCCGTGGGAGGGGGTGGTGCGGCGGGACGTGACGGCCAGGGCCGCGCCGATGCCAAGGGCGGCCTGGGTGCCGGCGCAGAACGGGCAGTCGAGAGCGGAGACGAGGCGGTGGCGCCACGCCTGGGGCGGGGCGAGGTAGCCGAACGGGTGGCCCGGCTCGTGCCTGGAGGCCCACCGGTGCAGGGGGTCCGACAGGGCCCAGCCGCCCAGGACGTCGGTGGTGGCGAAGCGGGTGACGCGCAGCGCCGCGCCGGCGGTGAGCGCGGCGTCGAGGGCCAGCAGGGCCGCGTCGGTCAGGGCCTCGCCGGCCCTGGAACCGCGGGGGGTAGGGGCTGAAGGTGACATGTATGCTCCCATACAAAAGGTTGAGGGTGGCTTATATGTGCAGATTATAGGGGGGCCAAGCCCACCCCTCCCTATCGATCTCTCCGTGAACATCGAGAAACCCTATGGATGCGGACGTGGACGCTCGGCCGGGCACGGGTCGGTCGGCCCCATCGATCTGCCCCTCGCGGTAAGGGAGGCCTATGAGTGGACGGCCTTGCGCTCGCGGATCCTATGGACGAAGGGCGGCCGGCCAGACACCTCGTGCTCGTGCTCGTGCTGCACCAGCGCCTGCACGAAGGGGCTGCCTCGCGGTAGCTGCCCCGTCTGCCATCGATCCGCCCCGCCTGCCTGTATACACCGTACGCATCCAGCCGCCATCGCGCTCGCGGACTGCCACCTCTGAGCCCCCACGCTAGGACCTTAGTCCCTCGCCCCGCTACCGCGGCCGTGCCACCGGGCGCGCACGCACGCGGCCGTGCGCGCAGGCATATAGGCATCGCCTGCCCTGGCCTGGCCTGCCCTGGCCTGCCCCAGAACGAGGGGCCCGGGCCTGGCGTGGCCCGCGTCACCCGGCCCCGTCGAGCCCTCCCCACCACCGGGCTTGCACCCCCACCGTATGCCGGCATACAGTAGAGCCATGAGCACCTACACGAACCGCCCCAGCACCGACCGCCCGACCGCCACCTACCCGACCAACCCCTTCGCCGGCTGGCGCGACCGCACGCCTACCGGGCAGATGCCCCCCGTCGCCGCGGCCGCTCCCTCCCCGATCGAGCCCGAGCAGGCCGCCCCCGCCGAGACTCCCCTCCAGGACATGGGCCGCCCAGGCATCCTCGCCCGCCCCGCCATGGCGTGGCACCCCTCCCTCATGCAGCTCGCCATCGGCGCCGCCCTCGTGGTCGCCCTGCTCACCTCGTCGCAGCTCCTCGCCCTGGACGGCATCTACTCCGCCCGGCAGGCCGCGCTCAGGGAGTCCCGGCACGCCGCCACCGCCTCCGCCCCGCAGCAGGCCCCCTCCACCCCCACCCCGAAGCCGGCCTGGACCGTCCACGGCACCGACTCCCCCTACGACCGAACCGACCCTCTCGCGTCCCCGCTCGACCTGCCCCGCTGCACCACGTCGCCGGACACGCCCATGCCCTGTTTGGCCCACATTTCCAACGATTTCCACCACGTCACAGTGCTCGAGGAGGACGCCTCCCTGACCGGCCTGGACCGGCGGTAGCGCGCCATACGCCTCCCGATCCCGCCAGACCTACTCCTACGACCGCCCGCATCCTCCGCACGTTGCCGCGTTAGCACGTGTCAAGCTTCCTTTCCACCCAGCAGACAAGGACCTCACCATGACCTACCGCCCCTGCCCGTCCGACATCCTGTTCGCGATCCTGTCCGCCGCCCTCCTGCTGGCTGCCGCCCTCGTCGCAGGCGGCCTGGTGGCTCACCCGTTCGGCCCGTGAGCCCTGAGGTGCTCCTCAGGTCTCCTGGACCGAGGGCGTAGCGGGCACCGGCGAGCCCGGACCGGTCCGTGAGGCCGCAGGCCGAGCGGCACCCCGGTCCGCGGCGAACCGCCCCGCCCAGCCCTCCCCCGGTCGGAACGTGTATGCCATGGCTGCACCCGCCGGAGCCCCTAGGCGCAGGCGGTGTGCACCCTGGCATGCACAGCTCGCCGACCGGGGCCTACCGTCGTATGAAGCGAGTGCTCGAGGCGCGTGTATGCCATGGCTGCGCACCGGTTCGCACAGGGCCCCGCGAAGCGGTCGGGCCCGTAGCGAGCGGAGTGCACCCTGGCATGCACTGGCGTTCGAGGGCGCTCGCGCGCGACCGCGGCCGACCGGCAGGCCGCTAGGCCGGTCGGACGGGGGCAAGCAGGGTGCGGACCGCCCTCGCCGGCGGGGTCGGCACCGGCACCGCCTATCCCGCCATCTTGTGTGACCCGCTCCACCCCTAACCTATGAGACGGGTACGGGAGCGGCATACGGCTCACGGCTTGCCTAATTCCGTCCCGGTTTTCTCCGACCGTTGGTATTGCAACGAAAAGTCCGTTATGTATACATACATCTCTCCACTTTTCCGCTTGATCCCGCCGTCGCCGTCCTCAGCCCCTCAGCCCCGCCTCCCCGACGGGGTCCAAGGCGGTTGCCCGGCGTCCACGCGCCGCCGTCGCAGCGGTACGTAGGTACCTCGGCCCGGATCGGTACAGGTCGACCCTCGTCGGCGGGGCGTTCCTCCGAGCCGGGCCGACTGGCCGTCCGACCCTCTCCGACCCCCATCCCGCCTGAAGCGGTTCCCAGGGTTCTTTCAGGTTTCTCAGGGTTCTCCCAGGTTTCTCTCCCCCTGTACCTACAGGTATGTGAATGCCGTCACTCAAATTAATTTCTCAAAGTGACGTATGCCTGGTTGCATGAGATCTGGGTCACATGTAACTTATCATACACTTGCTACCGTCTAATGTATGCAGGGCATACGTACTTTCCGTTGGAATGGCGCGGTTGTATGCTAAGTTACATATTCTCTAATAGGCTTACTCCCCCCGTAGGGGGGAGTAAGCCATAGATATAGAAACTACCCGTGGCTGGCGCCACACTACGTTCCCAGGGTTCTCCCAGGGTCCGTCCACGCCGCTACCGCCGCCGACTTGCGTCCCGCCCCGTATGTCTGCATACTTCTACCCATGAGCAACCGCTACTCCCTCAGCCAGACCGACAGCCCTCGACCCGTCTACCGCGTCATCGACCACTCGCTCGACGACGAGCCGGCCCTGCACCCGGCCACCCTGCCCAGCGGCGCCCCGCACCCGCTGGCCGGCCGGCCCATCGACGTCGTCACCTCCCCGTCCCGCGCCTACAAGGTCCAGGGCGAGGGCCGGGCCCGGACCTGGGGCGAGATCGGCGGCTACTCCGTCGCCCGCATTGAGCAGGTCCCGGCCTGGGCATCGGCCCCCGCGAGCACGGTCCTGCGCGAGTACCCTCACGCCTTCGACGGGATCCCTGAGGAGCTGCTGGCCGGCGGCGGCCTGTCCGTACGGCCCTGGTTCGCGGTCCCGACCTCCTGGGACGACGTCCCCGAGGAGCGGCGCCCCGCCCCAGACTCCTCCGCCAGGGCCCTTCACCCGCACCAGATACTCCGCTGGCAGGACCGCTACGCGGTCTCCGCCGCTCACGCCCCGTCGTCCCGTCTCGCCTTTAGGCGCCTTCTGGACGCGCTGTAAGCCCCTCTGACGGCCTAACACCCTCGCCCCGGTACCTGCACCCAGGTACCGGGGCGCTGTGCCGTCTATGGCGCTCTGATGAGCTGCGAGAGGCGTGGCTGCTGCCGGCGGCCCCTCCACCCGCGTCGGCCCGGCCGAGCCGGCCTCCCCGGCGGGAGGCACGCCCTCTTCAGGCCGTGTAAGCCTCTCTGACGGCCTAACGGCCTAGCACCCGTATGACGGCCCTGCCCGGCCCTAAAAGTCCGTCAGTCAGGCTCCTAGACCCCTTCACGGGCACGTAAAGGCCCCGCCCACCTGATGAGGTGGGCGGGGCCGGTCGTCGAGCCGGGCCGGGCGTCCGGTCAGGCGGGCAGGGGTGCCTCGAAGTGCTGCACGAGGGCGTCCAGCACGTCGGCCATGCCTCCGGCCACCTCGCGGCCGCCGCGCTCGCGTCCGGTCATCCGGGCCACGATCCGGCCCCCCTCAATCCGCACGCGGGCCTGAAGCGGGCTGTGCTCCCTGATGAGGCCGATCCGGCCGGTGCGCCACTCGCTGACCCGGGTCAGGCCGAGGGAGGCGGAGGCGGT
>ERZ773004.93-NODE-93-length-57697-cov-28.669911_pt1 | contig 57697 bp, 62 predicted proteins | sample MGYA00580667_ERZ773004 | MGnify/ENA primary metagenome ERZ773004 (study PRJEB29015, sample SAMEA2737963) | human oral metagenome | biome: human oral; feature: human-associated habitat; material: dental | place: China | collected 2123 ... | reverse complement strand
TGAACACAAGGAAATCTATCTTTTTTTCGCAGACCTCCGTCCGAATTCAATTACATGATACAAAGGGCGTTAAAAGCGATTGAAAAATAGGAAATCGACACTGGCTTCGATGAAACCAAGGTAAATTATCTTTTTTCTGAGCTCTTAGCCCACACTAAATATAAATATTAACAGTACTTATTAGGACCTCTACACAAGATTAGATTACATAAAATAATCTATGTAATCTAATCCATGAGAAAGCCTTTTCTTTATTATACCTTATTCTTTATGATATGTCTTCCGAATAGCGTCTTTGATGCTTTCAACAGTCGGAATCATTGCGTTTTCTAAGTTTTGTGCATAAGGCATTGGCACATCTTCTCCGGCACAACGGCGGATTGGTGCGTCTAGATAATCAAATGCTTCTGATTCAGAAATAATCGCTGAAATCTCTCCGATATAACCACTTGTTTTGTGGGCATCGTTGACGAGAACAACCTTACCAGTCTTTTTAACAGAGTTGATGATAATTTCTTTATCAAGTGGCACCAATGTACGTGGGTCAACGACTTCTACAGAGATACCTTCTTCTGCCAATTCTTCAGCCGCCTGCATGACACGGCGCAGCATTTTTCCGTAGGTAACAACTGTTACATCAGTACCTTCTTTTTTGATTTCCCCAACGCCAAGCGGAATAACATACTCAGGATCGACTGGCACTTCCCCTTTTTGGTTAAATTCTGACTTGTATTCAAGAATGATAACTGGGTTGTTATCACGGATAGAAGACTTGAGAAGTCCTTTCATGTCCGCAGGTGTACCTGGAGCCACAACTTTCAGTCCAGGAATATGAGTAAACCAAGACTCTAGAGATTGCGAGTGCTGGGCGGCAGAACCAACTCCGTTACCAGCCGCACAGCGAATGGTCATTGGAACCTGACCTTTACCACCAAACATATAACGTGTTTTAGCGGCTTGGTTGACGATATTGTCCATGGCAATGACTGAGAAATCCATAAAGGTCATATCAACGATTGGACGAAGTCCTGTCATGGCTGCTCCTGCTGCCGCTCCAGAAATCGCTGCTTCTGAAATCGGACAGTCACGTACACGCTCAGGTCCAAATTCTTCCAGCATACCAACAGATGTTCCGAAATCTCCACCGAAAACTCCGACATCCTCACCCATCAAGAGTACATTTTCATCGCGACGCATTTCCTCAGACATAGCGAGGATAATGGTGTCACGAAATGACATTGTTTTAGTTTCCATTTTCTTTTTTCTCCTCTCTTTAGTCTGCGTAAATATCTTCAAAAGCAGATTCAAGCGGTGGGAGTGGGCTTTCTTCTGCAAACTTGACAGATGCTTCTACCGCTTCTTTGACACTAGTTTGAATAGCTTCTAGTTCCTCCTCACTTGCAATGTCATTCTCTAGCAAGTAGTTTCGAAGATTTTCAATGGGATCTTTTTTCTTCCATTCGTCTACTTCTTCACGAGTACGGTATTTACCCGGATCAGAAGATGAATGTCCTAACCAACGATAGGTTACACTTTCGATCAAGACTGGTCCTTTACCACTACGAACGTGCTCGACAGCCTTTTGGAAGCCTTCATAGACATCCAGAACATTATTTCCATCTTCGATGAACATGCCTGGGATTCCATAGGCTGCGCTGCGCTCGTGGATGTGTTCCACATTGGTCATTTTCTTGATATCCGCAGAGATTCCATAACCATTGTTAATACAGTAGAAAATAACTGGGAGATTCCAGATAGAAGCCATGTTAACTGCTTCGTGGAAAACACCTTCGTTGGTCGCACCGTCACCAAAGAAGCAGACGACAATCTTACCTGTCTTCTGCATTTGCTGAGTAAGAGCTGCACCGACAGCGATTCCCATGCCGCCACCTACGATACCATTAGCACCAAGGTTTCCAGCATCCAGATCGGCAATATGCATAGAGCCGCCTTTCCCTTTACAAGTACCATTGTACTTACCAAGGATCTCGGCCATCATACCATTTAGGTCAATGCCTTTGGCAATGGCTTGACCATGTCCACGGTGATTAGAAGTGATTAAATCATCCGGATTCAAAGCTAACATTGCACCAACGTTTGCTGCTTCCTCACCCACTGAAAAGTGAGTCATGCCTGGAACTTTCCCTTTTTTTACAAGTTGTGCAATTTTCAAGTCCATACGACGGATTTCTTCCATCTTACGAAACATCTCTAGTAAGAGAGATTTATCTAAGGTTGCCATTTATTTGCCTTTCTAAAACCCCATTCAATCGTATGTACGGGCAACTCTGCAACTGTTTAAGTTGTACTAGGATAATTATGAATATCCTAAGCGTTCTAACTGTCCTATCATTCCGAATGATACAGGGTATAAGCATTATTTATTTCTCTTCTATTCTAACGAATATTGTAAGCACTGTCAAAGTTTTTGCTCAAATTTTTTCACAAAGAAAAATCAGCATATCGCATGGATAGGCTGATTGATAAATCAAAAATAAATATTTCACAAACTATCATTCTTAGATTTTTTGAATGGTTCAATAGATTCAAAACTATATTCTCATTCTATTTCCGCAACACTATTATATATGCTGACTGGATGTTCACCGTTGTAAGGAAGCTATTTACTATAAAAGATTATTCTGCTTTCTTTCCAAAGTCAGTAATCATCTCTTCCATCTGCTCCCGACTTGGAGTGGTCAGCATGTAGAGGTAATCACCTTGCAACTCAGCAAAGGCCGCTGGCATGTCTTTTTTGACTTTAAAGTTATCCCGATACTTCTCTAACAACTCTGCCTCTGAATAAGCATAATGTGAGCTTGCGCGACGAGACGTTGCCAAGCAGAATAACGGCTCTATGTCCGACTCAGGGAAGGACTCACCCGCAACAATATTCGCGTATCCACGATAGAGATCGATTGAGTGAGCATAATTATAAACATCGATGGTGAAACCACCTGCTGGACGGTTATTGTATTCGATAGCTATGTAATCATCGTCTTTGCGGAAAAATTCGATATGGAAAAAGCGCTCTTTCATGCCAAATGCTTGGACGATGGCTTCCCCATAAGCACGAAGTTTTGGATCCATCTCCTTGAGGACATAGTATGAATTATCCATTTTATAAAGCATGAGGTCTAGCGGTGTGTAGGCGTAATCAAAAGTCGTTGAAAAGACTATATTTCCTTCGGAATCAATCAGACCATCAAACGTACAGATCTCGCTAGAAGTTACAAATTTTTCAAAGAAATAGACAGTCTCCTGATCCCATTCTTCTTTAAAATGCTCGACATCCGCAGCTGTCTCAATCTTAAACGTGGCTGCTGCTCCCACTCCATTATCTGGCTTAGCAATAAGAGGAAGGCCGATTTTTTTGACAGCCTGATCCACATCCGATAGTTTTCTGACAACCTGACCTGGAACGACTGGCACACCGGCTTTCTTGAAGAGCTTCTTCATTTCAGACTTAAATTTGGTCTTTTTCAGGTCATCCGGCTTAGCTCCAAAAACGTTAAATTGTTCCCGCAACTGGGCATCTTGCTCCAGCCAGTATTCATTATGGGATTCAATGCGGTCAATCGGTCCATGTTTGTAGAAAAGGAAGGCTACCGCTCGTTTAACTTCATCCAGATTTTCCAAATTGTCAACACGGAAATACTCTGTCAAAGCGTTCTGGAGACCTGGGCCCAACTGCTCATAGGGCTCCTGTCCGATACCAAGCACTGTAATACCCTTGTTAGCCAGCTCAATCGTAAACTGCTGGAAATTTTCTGGATAATAAGGTGAAATAACAATATAATTCATAGTAAGACTTCCTTTCTACTTAACATTTTAGAGATTTAACTGGCTCAAGAAATAAGGCATCTGCTTGCGCCACCAAATCCAATCATGAGACACATCATGTCCCCATTCAGCAAACCAGGCTGGGATATTTTTGTGCTCGCAGGCTTCTTTCAGTGTGTAGAAGGAAGGCAGGCCATCCTGCTCCCAGTCGCCCAAACCGGTACAAACGATAATATCAGCCTGCCGATAGCGGTCAATAAACCAACCATCATTTTGGTTCCAGATATAATCAGCTGGCGAGTTTTGATAAATGGCTTCGTCGTTCAAATTGTCACCGACAAAGAAACGTGCATCATAGACACCACTGAGAGCGATTACTTTATTGAAAACATCTGGATGTTGGAGGAAGAAATTGACAGCATGATAAGCGCCCATAGAGCAGCCTGTCGTCATCATTGGATCAAACCAGCCTGTCTTGTGTTTGATAAAAGGAATCGCCTCTTCGATGACATAACGCTCATAAGCACGATGCATTTCTGCGCGGTCATGGGGATGTTTCCAGTCCGCCAGCCAGCTTTCGCTATCGACGCTGCTCAAGGTAAAAAATTGCACCTTCCCTGTCTCGATGAACCAAGAGCAGGCTTCAATCATGCCGAAATCAGCATATTCGTTGTGAGACCCGCCTGACGAGGCAAATACTACCACTGGAATGCCAGCATGACCGTAACGATTGACATACATTTCACGGTTCAAATGACCGCTCCAATGACTTAAAAATTCTACATGCATTTGTTTTCTCCTTTTAGCTTCTTTTCCTACCACTTTTCACTGATAAAACGGAAACAGTCAGGTAGATTTTCTGCCCAGTCTACTTCATTGTGGATCGCTCCAGATTGGATTTTGATGTGCAGATTGTCTAGCTCCACACCAGCAGCAATCAGCTGGCGGTAATAACTGAGCGAAGAATCAATATAGGCTTGTTTGATATTGCCTGCCATGAGAGTCTTGTCCGTATCATCAGCTTCCTCCGTACCAACATAGATGAAAACTCGCTGGTCAGAGTGCAACTTCTGGCGTTCTATATAGCGGTCAAAAGCTTCCTGATGGAGCCAGTTAGCCGATGAAAAAACACCTAGACAGCCGACCTGATCCTGATATTCAATGCCGATAAATTGGGTAATATTTCCCCCCAATGAAGAACCAATCATAGCCGTATGCTGGCGGTCAGCTTTAGTACGATAGTTTTCGTCAATAAAAGGTTTGACGACATCCATGACAAACTCTGCGTACTCTGTGCCCTTGCCGCCAAACTGGACACCAGGAATATTGGACTCCTGAAACTTCCAAGCGGAATACTCATCCATCCGTCGTGGTCCATCATTATCAATGGCCACGACTATCATTTTTTCAATATCGGGATTGCGCTTGATTGTTGGAATCACTTTCCAAGAATGCCCACTGAAAGACTCCTTGCTATAGAGGACATTTTGTCCATCGTGAAAATAGACGACAGGATAGGTCTTTTTAGTATCTTGTTCATAATTTTTAGGGAGCAGCACTCGCACGCGCCGCTTTTGTTTGGTGTAAGGAACCACCAACTCATGAGTTTTCATATCAAGATAGAAATAGGATTTATTCATTTTCAGAAAACTTTCTATTTTCAAAATTTTTATTTATTATATCACAAATTAAGCAAAAAAGTTAGGAATTTCCTAACTTTTTAATGATTTTTATTAGATAATGATAGAAAATAGATTATTCATCCAAATAAGGCTGTAAATCCTGCAAGGCACGCTCAGCAATCTTCTCATAGCGCTCTTTCTTATCACGAATACGAGGGCCATCTAGCTCTTTGATAATACCGAAATTGACATTCATGGGTTGGAAATGCTTGCTGTCAGCATGGGTGACATAATGAGGCAAGCTGCCAATAGCTGTTGTTTCTGGAAAAACAAGTGCTTCTTCTCCTTTGAAGAGTCGAGCGGCATTGATACCAGCAACTAAACCAGAAGCCGCTGACTCAACATAGCCTTCGACCCCCGTCATTTGTCCTGCAAAGAAAAGATTGGGCTGTTTCTTAGAGCGGAAAGTCTGTTCCAGCAGATTTGGAGAGTCCATATAGGAGTTACGGTGCATGACACCATAGCGGACAAATTCTGCATTCTCAAGACCTGGAATCATCTGAAAGACTCGTTTTTGCTCCCCCCATTTGAGATGAGTCTGGAAGCCGACAATATTGTAAAGACTGCCCGCTGCATTGTCCTGACGAAGCTGCACCACAGCGTATGGAGTCTTAAAATCTCCGTCGCGAGGGCCTTGGTAGTCATCTGGGTATTCCAAGCCAACCGGCTTCATCGGTCCATAAAGCATGGTTTTAATGCCTCGCTTGGCCATTACTTCAATAGGCATGCAGCCTTCAAAGTATTTTTCCTTCTCAAAGGAATTGAGCGGTGCTTCCTCCGCATTGACCAAAGCTTCATGGAAATCCATAAATTCTTGTTTAGTCATTGGCGCATTGAGATAGGCCGCTTCGCCCTTGTCATAGCGGGATTTGAGATAAACCTTGGTCATATCAATGGTATTGACATCGATGATTGGCGCTGCTGCATCGTAGAAATAAAATCCGTCGCCGCCATTGAGCGCGTGGATTTTTTCTGCCAAAGCATCGCTGGTCAAGGGTCCTGTCGCAATGACTGTAATGGCATCCTCCGGAATTTCTGTGATTTCTTCACGAATGACCTCAATCAATGGATGATTGGTCACCAACTCCGTTACCATCTGAGAAAAACCTTCTCTATCAACCGCTAGAGCACCACCTGCTGGTACCCGATTCGCTTCCGCTGACTTTAAAATGACCGAGTCCAACCGCCGCATTTCTTCCTTGAGCAGACCGACTGCATTGGTCAGCGCATCTCCTCTCAGAGAATTAGAGCAGACCAATTCTGCAAAGTCCGCAGTTTTGTGTTGAGGCGTCGACTTGACACCCCGCATTTCATAAAGTTTAACTGGAATTCCACGCTTGGCAATCTGGTAAGCCGCTTCACTACCAGCCAGACCAGCACCAATAACATTGATATAAGATTGAGACACGACACTAATACCTCTTTGGGTGGAACCTAAGTCCATATCAAAACAATCCACTGAACTGTTTGCACCCACAAATCTTTCTAAATTAATACTTGGTCTATTATAACAAAAAGCCAGCAAAAAAGACAGACAGGAGAACTCCTATCTATCCATCATTTTATCATTTTTTCCAAATAAGCAATCTTAGCAAAATCTTTACGATTGTTATTATCATTTCGGTAAGAATCTTGGGAAGAGGCACGGTAGATAGCTAAAAATTGCTCTGCAGTTGGCAGGAGAAATTCAACACCTCCCACTTCTCTCCGAGTTAGCTCCGCTATTGGCACACCTGAGAATGCCTCCAGCGTTTCCATGACCCCAAATTCAATAGACAAATCTTCCTTTTGAAATTCGTGCTCGTGCAGATCGACTAAACGATAACCTAGACACCCCATCATGGGTTCAATCTTATCCATATCGTAAATACGCTCTTCATCTGGCGCTTCCCAGCCACGTTCATCACCATGAACGTGAATGTCGATATCACGCGCCTGCCAGTCCTGACCAGTAACCTGTTCCAGCCCCAGAGAGCCCATCAGCAGTGGAACAATTCCTATCTTGTTCAGTTGAGACGCGATTTTTAGAAATTCTGCAAACTTATCTGTCATAAAGGGACCTACCTTTTATAAAAAAATCTTTTTACATAATATAAATTATGCAAAAAGATTTACTGAGCTAACTATTTCACTTTTTCTTCTTCGTAATCACCATTACTGCAGACCACTTGCTTACCGCCACCACGTACTTTCTTTTCAACTAGATAGTGGTCACATTTTGGACAGTTACGTCCAACAGGCTTGTCCCAAGATGTGAAATCACAGTCTGGATAACGATCACAGCCATAGAAAATGCGATTTCGCTTAGTCTTACGCTCGATAACTTGACCTTTCTGGCACTGTGGGCAAGTCACGCCGATTTCCTTGACAATAGCTTGGGTGTGACGACAGTCTGGGAAATTGCTACAAGCATAGAACTTGCCAAACCGACCCAACTTGATGACCATGGGACTGCCACAGACTTCACAGTCAAAACCGGCTGGCTCATCCTTGATTTGGATTTTTTCCATCTCGGATTCAGCTTTAGCCACTTCCTTTTCAAAAGGTTTGTAAAATTCGTCAATAATCTTCTGCCACTGCTCTTTGCCAACTTCTACATCATCCAGTTTTGCTTCCATTTCGGCTGTAAATTTCACATTTACGATGCCTGGGAAGAATTCGACAATCAGCGCATTGACTATTTCACCCAATTCTGTCGGTTCAAAGCGCTTGGAAACCAGTTTAACATAGTAGCGTTTCTGAATGGTTTCAATGGTCGGTGCATAGGTAGATGGACGACCAACGCCATTTTCTTCCAAAGTCTTGATGAGCGTTGCTTCAGAATAGCGAGCTGGCGGCTGGGTAAAGTGCTGTTCTGGATTGGTATTGACACGTTTGACGGTATCGCCCTTTTCCATGTCTGGCAGCATTTTATTCTTGTCAGAGTCATTGTAAATAGCCAGATAGCCATCAAACTTGACCTGACTGCCATTGGCAGCAAATTGGACACCGTTTTGCTCTAATTTGACATTCATGGTGTCAAAGACCGCTGCTGTCATTTGGCTGGCTACAAAGCGATTCCAGATTAGCGTATAGAGCTTAAGCTGATCCTTATCCAGATATTTTGCAATGCTTTCTGGTGTATTGAAGACACTGGAAGGGCGAATGGCCTCGTGGGCATCTTGAGCTCCTGAAGCATTTTTCACCTTACTGCCATGTTTAGAATATTTAGCGCCAAATTTATCCGTAATAAAGCTAGCCGCTTCATTCTGCGCTACTGGGCTGATCCGAGTCGAGTCGGTACGCATATAGGTAATCAAACCTTGCACGCCAGAGCCTATATTAATACCTTCATAAAGCTGCTGAGCTACCATCATGGTCTTACGAGTCCGGAAATTAATCTTATTAGCGGCATCCTGCTGCATAGAGGAAGTCGTGTAGGGCAGCGGAGCATTGCGTCGACGCTCTTTCTTTTCAACGCTGTCGACTGTAAAGTCATCACCCTTGAGGTGAGATAAGACTTCTTTGACCTCATCGTTATTGGTCAGCTTCATCTTCTTGCCATTCATGCCATAAAAGCTAGCTTGGAATTGACGAGTCCCTTTTTTGAAGGTTCCATCAATTGTCCAGTACTCTTCTGGTTTGAAGGCGTTGATTTCATTTTCACGGTCGATAATCAGCTTGAGAGCGACAGACTGTACCCGACCAGCTGACAAGCCTTTTTTGACTTTCTTCCAGAGAATAGGGGAAATGGAATAACCAACCAAGCGGTCCAGAACCCGACGAGCTTGCTGGGCATTGACCAAATCCATATCAATTTGACGCGGCTCTTTAAAAGCATTCTTGACCGCATCCTTGGTGATTTCATTGAAGACGACACGGTTTTTCTCTTTTTCATCTAGATTGAGAATGTGGGCCAAATGCCAAGAAATAGCTTCTCCTTCGCGGTCCGGGTCACTTGCCAGAAAGACTTGCTTAGCTTTCTTAGCTTCTTTTTTCAAGTCATTAATCAACGGACCTTTACCACGAATATTGATGTATTGTGGCTCATAGTTATTCTCAAAATCTATGGACATAGTGGACTTTTTCAAGTCACGAATATGCCCCACACTGGCCAGAACCTTATAATTTCTTCCCAGATATTTTTCTATTGTTTTTGCCTTGGCAGGCGACTCTACGATGACAAGATTTTTCTTGGTCGTAGACTTTTTCTTTGTTTTTGTTACCAAATTAGACACCTTCTATAAGAAATAAATCTCATAGAGTGTAAACTATTTTTTGATAGATGTCAACTCACAACATTCTCTATAGGAAAACTTGTTTTAGAATTGGAACTCAGATAGGACGTCAGTTCCCGATGTGATGCACTTTGCGCCCTCTTGAATCAAGTGATGACAACCGTCAGATTTTCCATCTAAAATTGACCCCGGAATAGCAAAGACATCCCGCCCTTCTTCCATCGCTCGCTCACAGGTAATCAGACTGCCTGAGCGCATCTTGGCTTCCGCCACGATAACGCCACGACAAAGGCCAGCTATGATGCGATTTCGCTCTGGAAAATGGAATTTCAAGGGTTGCTCACCTGGCCCATACTCCGTCAGCAATAAATGATTTATGCCAATATAAGCCTGCAGCTTTTGATTGGCCTTGGGATAGAAAACATCTAACCCCGTCCCAATGATAGCAATAGTTTGGCCACCATTTTGCAGGGCAGCCATATGAGCCACGGTATCAATCCCACGAGCCAAACCGCTGACGATAACCAGTTCATTATTCAACTCCTTGATGATTTTCTGCACAGCAGCATTGCCCTGCTTACTGCTGTCTCGACTGCCAACAACCGCTATCTTGGGCATTTCTAGCAAGTTTAGATTTCCTTGATAAAATAGCAAAGTCGGTGCATCGTAAATCTCGCATAGATCCCAAGGATACACATCATCCAAGATTGAAAAGGACGGAAAACGTTCAAATTCTTCTTTCAAAGCTGGTAGATCAAGTCGCTTGTATTTTTCCGTAAAGAGTGCGGGATTGCGACACTCAGAGACGACGGCCTTGTCTCGTAAAGATAGCTCTCCTTCTTTATTTTCTGCATACCTCAAGATATTTAAGACCTGTTGATTGGTCAAGCCAGCTTTTTTCATTTTATAAATTTCAAAATTATTCATTTTTATCACCTCACTTTCTTATTCGTAAAAAAGTTCAAAAAAAGAACTGCAATACAGTTCCTTGTTTCTTATTCGATTAATGCTTGAGAAAATGGTTGGGTTCTTCTATTCTTCATGAACAGGAATTTCCTTAATAATCTTAGCAGGAGTGCCGGCTAGGACTACGTTATCGCCGAATGATTTAGTCACCACTGCACCAGCTCCAACTACGACATTATCTCCCAGCGTCACGCCTGGCAGAATCGTTACGCCACCACCAGCCCAGAAATTGTCACCAATCTTAATCGGCGCCCCGTATTCAATACCGGAATTTCGTTCCACTGGATCAAGCGGATGCAACGGCGTCAGAAACTGGCAATTGGGCCCCAGCATGGCATTCTTTCCAATGGTAATAGGACAGACATCCAGCATAGTCAAATTCCAGTTGGAATAGAAATTCTCCCCCAAGTGAATGTTAACTCCATAATCACAGACCAAATCTGGATGCAACCACAGATTCTCCCCTGTACTGTCAAACCACTCCTTGGCGATAGCGCTGCGTTTTTCAACATCTCGTTCTTGGTTAAAACGATACTGAAACTCTCTCGAGCGAGCAGCCAATGCTCTCAATTCAGGATCCTGAGGACTGTAGTTCTCTCCCGCAATCATTTTTTGGTATTCGCTAGTCATACTTGTCTCCTCATAAGATTAGGATTTCTTATGAACTTGTCATAGATTTGATCGGTTCAAAGCTTCTGCGGTGAATCGGTGTGATACCGTATTTTTCCAGTCCTTCCAGATGTAGCTTGGTGCCATAGCCGGCATTTTGGGCAAAGTCATAACCTGGATAAATCTGATCAAATTCCGCCATCATCTTGTCCCTCGTCACCTTGGCTACGATAGAAGCCGCAGCGATGGACAGAGAATTAGCATCACCCTTGATAATGGACTGCTGGGGCAAGGGCAAGTCTAACTTCATCGCGTCAATCAAGAGGCAATCCGGCTTAATTTTTAGCTGGGCTACAGCTTCTATCATGGCTAACTTGGTCGCTTCATAGATATTAACTCGGTCAATCGTTTGATTGTCCATAATGCCCAAGCCAACGGATAAAGCCTGATCTAGCACTGCTTGATAAATTTCCTCATGTTTTTTCTTAGGAATCTTTTTACTGTCATTCAGACCTTTGATTTTGCAGTTAGGAGGCAGAATGACTGCTGCTGCAACCACTGGACCAGCTAAGGGACCTCGTCCGACTTCATCAATGCCAGCAATCGCCTGAAATCCTTGACTATAGAGTTCTTTTTCATAGCGCAGCATGTACTCTAGACGTAAGTCTTCATCTAGCTCTGCTTGGATTTCTTTTTGGCGCTTGAGTAATAGCTTTTGAACACCGCTTCGCTCATCCTGCTTCAATTCCTGAAAAAGCGGATCCTGCAAGTCAGATACTTGAGCCAGTTGCTCTTGGATTTCCTTAATCGTGGCCATCCAATTCCTCCAGTGTGTCCAGTGTATAGCGACCTAAGCGGCCATCACGCACTTCCTTGACAAAGAGACTGTAAAAACGATCGTAGTCCTCTCTGAAGCCCAGTTTTTGAGTCATATCCATAATCATGTCTGGCGCTTCCAGCTCTAAATCCAGCTGCTTAAAGCGCTCCTGCAATGCCTTAGGATAATGCTCTTTGAAATAATTGAGTCCGAAAATCGTGACCTCATCCATAGGCAGCAAATTATCCTTGATAGCACCCGTCAAAGCGAGCTTCAAAGCCACCATTTCATCTTCAAATTTTGGCCAAAGAATCCCCGGTGTATCCAGAATTTCCAAATCCTTATTGGACTTGAGCCACTGTTGACCTTTGGTGACCCCTGGTTTATTGCCGACTATCGCGATTTTCTTACCAGCCAGTCGGTTCATCAGCGTTGACTTTCCAGCATTAGGTATCCCGATAATCATGGTCCGCAGAGTCTCAATTTGAATTCCTCTTTCCCGCTGGCGAGCCAGCTTATCAGCCATTAATTTCTTAGCTGCTTCGGTCACTTTTTTGACTGCAGATTGTTCCTTAGAGTTAATGGCCAAGATTTTGATTCCCTGACTTTCAAAATAGGCCTGCCATTCCTTGGTTAAGTTTGGATCCGCTAAGTCGGCCTTATTTAAAATCAACAACTTAGGCTTATCTCCAACAATTTTGGTCAACATGGGATTTTGACTGGACAAGGGCAATCTCGCATCCACCAAAATCGTCACAAAATCTACAAATTTAATACTTTCTTGAACCTGTCTCCGAGCCTTGGACATGTGCCCAGGAAACCATTGAATCGTTGCCATTAAAAACCTCTTTCTTACAATCTTCTAGTATCTCATTATACCAAAAAAATAGAGAATAAAATAGTAAAATCGCTCCCTCAAACTGTCAGAAGCGATTCTCTATTCTTATAAAAATGACGGTTTACGATCCTGCTTATCTGTGAATGGAACTCGCGGTTCACGAATCCTAGTCACATAATCAACAAACTCCTCGCCAGTCTGGTCAAACTCAGCAACTGCGAAAAATTGATCGTGGTAAAAGAAAAACTTATAGTGGTTTTCAAAAGCTTCTTTGAGCCATTTGTCTTTGGCAACGATTGAACGCATCGGGTAATCATCTACCGCAGCAACCCATAGAGGTTTGCGATGAGCATGAGTCAGCACCAAATCAGCCATATGAATCATGGTTTCCTCGCCCTGTTTCAGTAAGATGATGCTGTGACCATTACTGTGACCGCCTGTATGAACCATTTGAATTTCTGGAATGACGTTCAGATATTCAGTAAAAGTTTCAACCTGATCTTGGATTGGCTCCCAATTTTCCTTCAGATAAGTTCCCCTTGTCCGACTATTAGGATTTCGCATTTCGTACCATTCTATCTCATTTACAAAAATCTTTGCATTTGGGAATTTTGAAACAAGCTGATTGTTTTCATCTAGTCTAGTCAAACCGCCAGAGTGATCATGGTGCATGTGCGTCATTAAAATATGGGAAATATCTTCTGTTTTTAATCCCAAGAGAGCCAAGCTTTCTTCAACACGGCTCTCAGAAAGAATACCGAGATTGCGACGTTGTTTATCAGAAAGCTTAGCCGTATCAAAACTCGCATCAATTAAATAATTCTGCCCCTTGTATTGAATCAAAATCGGATCTGTCAGTTCAGCCATCATATTTTCTTCTGTTGTTGGATAATAACGTGACCAAACAACCTTTGGTACCGGGCCAAACAAGGTGCCTGCATCTGTGAGCTTATCCGCTCCACGCAACCAAGTCAGCTTCATTTCCCCAAACTGATACTCTTGTAATTTGAGTTCTGTCATCTTTTACTCCTTTAACCATCTCTCTGCGATTTCTTTTCTGATCGAATTTCCTGACCGTCCATAATTCTCAATAATTTCAGCATCTTTAAAATAGCGTTTGATATTCACATGATCAAATTTTTGTAAAGGCCCGATAAGACGGAGAATTTCATCTGTAACCTCTAGCGCTACCTTAGTCATATATAGCTTTATCCGTGCAACAAACTTGGAATCTTCTTCTATTTGATTAGGATAGGATGAGAAATAGGCATCTGCAGCACAAATTTTATTGTACAGATCTGCGAACTTGTACTGATGCAACTCAACATCCATCAGTCGCTTGCCGAATCCTCTTTTTACACGTGCAAACTCAAGACCCTTATGAAAAGCACCTTCGGCAACTCCTAAAGCAACCGCACTCAAGCCAAGTTGCATATTCTTTATGATATCATTAAATTGCTCATTTCCAGCCAAGACTCCGCCTAATAAGGCAGTTTCCGGCAGGTGCACATTATCTAAGGTAACAGAACTTAGTGGAAGTCCTAGTAAACCTTGCTTTTCTATCTGCTCACCAATGAGCACACCCGAAGCAGTCGTCTCCACAATGAAGAAGCCGTAAGAATCAGGCTTTCCATCCTCCTTTACTTTGGCTAAGACCAAGAGAATGTCCGCAATGCTGCTATTTGACACTTTGGCTTTTTCTCCCGAAAGTTGCCAACCTGTCTCTGTCTTGATCGCATAGGTCTCCAAATCTGCCAAACTATTTAGATGCTTAGACTCAGAAAATCCAAGACCTGCTTTACAAGTTCCCTTTACCAACTTGTCCAGATAACGCTCTTTCTGTTGCCCCGTACCAAACTTCAAAATAGGATAAACACCATAACAACCTTGGGTCAGCAATATAGTTGAAAGAGCTGGAAACTCATTCGAAATCATTCGAATAGAGCTGATAAAATCAGAAGCCAAAGCCTGATCGCCTTCTGACAAAATCGGTGAAAAAATATCCAAATCCGTCGTCATTACTTCCCAAATCTCCTGAGGAAAGTCGACTGACTCATCATGATTTTTCATGTAGTCTCTAATAGCTGTATTTACATATGAACTCAACGCTGCTGTTTTGGTACTGGACTTCATCATCAATTCTCCCCCCTATGGATGTGGCTCAGAAAGAGGCTGATAATAACCTTTTAAAAGCTCTTCATATACGTATGCTTCTACCTCATTGTAGCTTGCTTTATAAGGCCGGCAGAACCAAATATTGAAAGGCACCGGATCCTTAAAGCGCACAACCTTGAATTTATTCTTATCGACAAAATATTCTAAAGGACGAGGTAACAGTGCAATCATATCGTTTTGATAAGTTGACTCTATCAAGAAATCCCATGTCGATGATAAATAGGCAAAATTTGCTTTTATCTTTTTACTCTTTAATTTTTCAGTGATTAAATCGTAGGTTGTAAATGATTTATTAAAGGTTGCTAAACCGTACTGAGCGATATCTTTCCATTTCAACAATTCTTTGTTTGCCAAGGGATGATTCTTATCTATATAGGCCACGTATTCATCAACTTGAATGATATACTGTTCATATTTTTTAGGATCCAGATTGGTAGGTTCGATTAGTACTGCAAAATTCAGATCCCCTGCAACCAGCTTTTGACGTAATTCATTACTTCCATCCTCAGTAACCTGAATGTTGACTTGCGGATTGTCTTGCAAAAACTTTGGTAAAATACTAGAAAAATATACACGTAAAATCAATGATGGAATACCCAAGTTAAAGGTACCTTTTTGTTTAAGAGCTTCCATATGAATCATTGATTGCATCTCTTCATGCCGGTTGACAATCTCTGTGGCAAAGCGGTAAATCTTACCACCAGCTTCCGTCAGACTCTCTAATCTTCCATTTCTGCGATTGAAGAGCTGGACTCCTTCCGTTGATTCAAAATTTGTGACAAACTGACTCAAGGCTGACTGGCTGATATGAATTTTCTTAGCTGCGATAGAAAGATTGCATCCACATTCGACGATATTGATAAAGTAAGTCATTTGAATTATATCCACTTTTCGTCTCCCATCTTTCAAATTTCACGAGGTAATTTGCCATAAAAAAAACAGCAACTGGCCCTCGAAACCATGATGACCAGTTGCTAGTATTCTGATTAAAAACTAATCATCGCTCAAGTTGTTATAAACACATAGTAACACACTTTCATAGAAAGAGGAGATTAATTGCTTACTAACCTTATTAGATTGACATCGTTTTCAAGTCTTCTGAAACAATTACTTCTCCTGCTGTCTTTTCAAGAACTTCCTCTAGGGTAACGCCGGGAGCAAGCTCTTTCAAGAGGAACTTACCATCTTGAAAACCAAAGACAGCCAACTCTGTAATGACTAAATCAAGAACTCCTTTAGCAGAAAGTGGCAAAGTACACTCTGGCAGAAGTTTAGATTGGCCATCGGCAGTAGTATGCTGGATTGCACCGATAACACGTTTTGCTCCAACCAACAAGTCCATAGCTCCACCCATTCCTGGGGCAAACTTCCCTGGAATAATCCAGTTAGCAATACTACCATCTTGACTGACTTCCAAAGCTCCTAGCACGGTCGCATCAACGTGTCCACCACGGATGATCGCGAAGGAAGTCTGTAAGTCAAACAATGCTGCTCCAGGTAAGAGAGTAATTGGCGCTCCGCCAGAGTTTGCTAGGTTTGGATTGTAAGTGTTTTTCGTTGGCGTTTCACCAAAGCGAAGAGCTCCATTTTCAGCCTGAAGAATAACGTTTACTCCCTCAGGAATATAGTCAGCAGATGCGTTTGGAATACCAAATCCTAGATTGACAACATCTCCATCTTTAAATTCTTGTGCAACACGTCTTGCAATAATTTCTTTTGCTTTCATATTAGTTCACCCCCGCCAATTTTTTAGTCTCTGTCCAAAGATCACCCATCATTTTATGGTGTTCTTCTGGAGTCAAGCTTTGGACGACATAGTCAACAAGGATGCCCGGAATATAAATATCGTTCGGATGAATTTCGCCAGCTTCAACAATTTCATTCGCTTCAACGATAACAGTATCTGCTGCGAGAGCTAATTGCAAGGAAATGTTTTTGGTAGTGCCATCGATATACAAGTTGCCGTATTTGTCAGCTTTAGTCGCTTTGATTAAGGCAACATCAATTTTAAGTGGATCATAGACCAAGTATTCACGGCCATTACGCTCTACTTTTTCATAATCTTTTTCTAAGATTGTTCCGACTCCTGTCGGGGTCAAGACAGCTCCTAAGCCAGCTCCAGCTGCATGGAGACGCTCGACAACAGTTCCCATCGGTGTAAATTCGACTTCCATCTTCTTTTCAAAATACTCACGTTGAGCTGCTGCAGATGTTCCTACGTGGGCTGCAATATATTTTTTTACTTGGTGATTTTCACAAAGTCGTCCAACCCCAACTTCTTTACCAGGATGAGATGTTACCACCGATACCAAAGTCAAGTCTTGCTGGTTTTGTTTTACTAATTCTTCAATCAATTCAAAAGGTTCACCGACTCCGAGGAATCCAGAAATTCCAACGATATCACCCGATTTGACCTTAGAAATAGCGTCTGATAATGATACAACTGATTTCATGCTGATACCTCCTCTTTTACTTACGATTGAAAACAGCTTTGCGTTTTTCAACAAAAGCACGCATTCCTTCTAGTTTGTCTTCTGTAGAGAAGAGCAGGGCTTCTGCTTCTGTTTCCAGACGGATTGCATTTTTAAGAGGAAGTTCCGCACCAACTTGAATGACATGTTTTGCTTTTTCAACAGCTAACGGTGCATTTTTCATGATGGCTGCGGCTAATTCTTCAGCTGAAGATAGCAATTCTTCAGCAGGAACCAGTTTGTTAAGAATACCTAAGTCATAGGCTTCTTGACCTTTCACTGTACGAGCAGTGAAGATAAGTTCTTTGGCACGGCTAGTTCCAATCAAGCGAGACATCCGTTGAGTACCAGCAAATCCTGGAATAATACCCAAGCCAACTTCTGGGAAGCCAACCACTGTTTTTTCAAATCCAATACGGATATCTGTTGAAAGTGCTAGCTCCATACCACCACCGAGTGCATAACCATTGATGACTGCAATCGTTGGTTGGCGTAAATCTGAAAGGCGAGTAAATGTATCATTTGCAAATGTCATGTATTCAAAGGCTTGAATAGGTGACATCAAATCCATTTCCTTGATGTCTGCTCCGGCGACGAATGCTTTTTCTCCTGCTCCAGTTACGATGACAACGCGAATTTCTTCGCTTTTCTCAACTTGATCAAGAACTTCATTCAAATCAGCCAAAACTTGAGAACTCAAGGCGTTCAAAGCTTCAGGACGGTTGATAGTGATATATCCAATCCCATTTTTAACTTCTAATAAAACAGTTTTACTCATTTTTATGCTCCTACTTATAAAATTGAATGACTAAGTATGGTGTCAACAAATACTTAAACCACAAATGTAAGAGCTTACATTCTTATGATATACCATTTCTCACACTTCGTCTACTTAATCATCATTTATGAATCAATAAGCTGGGCTTATAGTTTTGATATTCAAATTAATTTTTTGAAAAATAAAACAAGCCCTATCAAGGCTTGCTTGCAAAAAAACAGCTCATCGATAGGACTTGTTTATATAGTAGAAGCAAATGGAAAACTTCAAAAATGAACTAGATTCTAGCGTTCTACGATGACCGCTGTACCCATACCGCCACCGATACAAAGGGTAGCAAGACCACGTTTAACATCACGTTTTTGCATTTCGTGCAAAAGTGTTACCAAAATACGGCAGCCTGAAGCACCGATTGGGTGACCAAGAGCAATCGCACCACCATTTACATTGACTTTTTCAGGATCAAGATTCAGTTCTTTACCAACGGCACATGCTTGCGCTGCAAATGCTTCATTGGATTCAACCAAATCTAAATCTTCCACTGTAAATCCGCCTTTTTCAAGGGCTTTGCGAGATGCGTAAATCGGGCCACAACCCATAATTTTTGGATCTAGTCCAGCGCTTGCGTAAGATTTGATCGTTGCCAAAACTGGAACGCCCAATTCTTTAGCCTTATCAGCACTCATAACAACCACTGCTGCTGCACCGTCGTTGATACCTGAAGCATTACCAGCAGTTACGGTACCATCCTTCTTGAACACTGGACGCAATTTTCCCAATCCTTCAAGAGAAGCATCTTTTCTTGGGAATTCATCTGTATCAAATACGATAGGATCGCCTTTACGTTGCGGAATTTCAACAGGAACAATTTCTTCTTTGAAACGACCAGCTTCGATCGCTGCAACTGCACGTTTTTGAGATTGCACAGCAAAGTTATCTTGGTCTTCACGTGTAATGCCATATTGTTCAGCAACGTTTTCAGCTGTAATTCCCATATGGAAGGATTCAAAGGCATCTGTCAAGCCATCACGAAGCATAGTGTCTACTACTTGGGAGTCTCCCATACGGGCGCCCCAACGTTGGTTTGGAAGGACATAAGGAGCTTGGCTCATGTTTTCAGCCCCACCGGCTACAACGATATCAGCATCTCCACACAATACAGCTTGAGCCGCCAATTGAACTGCTTTCAAACCAGAGCCACAAACTTTGTTAATAGTGAAAGCTGGAGAAGTTACTGGGACACCTGCGTTGACACTCATTTGACGAGCTACGTTTTGACCAAGACCTGCACCCAGAACATTCCCCATGATAACTTCATCAACTTGTTCTGGTTTCAAATTTGCTCGTTCAATAGCACTTTTAATAACTAAACTACCTAGATCAACAGCCGAAACATTTTTTAAAGTTCCACCAAAAGAACCTAAAGGTGTGCGGACTGCTGCTACAATAACTGCTTCTTTCATTTCTTGCTCCTTATATCTTAATATTTAAAGAATCCTTCTTTAGTCTTGCGACCAAGCTTACCAGCTTCAACCATCTTCTTCAGAAGTGGAGCAGGACGATACTTAGGATCTCCAAATCCATTGTTTAACACTCCCATGATAGCCAAGCAGACATCAAGACCGATCAAGTCAGCCAATGCCAATGGGCCAATTGGGTGATTAGCACCTAGTTTCATTGCTTCGTCAATTTCTTCAGCTGAAGCAACACCTTCACCTAAGATGAAAATAGCCTCATTGATCATTGGAATCAAGACGCGGTTCACAACAAAACCATAAGAATCTTTCACATCTACAGCTGTTTTACCGATTTTTTCAGTCAATTCACGAACAGCTTTCACAACTTCATCTGATGTTTGAAGCGCACGGATAACTTCAACCAATTTCATAACTGGTGCTGGGTTGAAGAAGTGCATACCAATAACGCGTTCTTGATGAACTGTCGCAGCTGCAATATCAGTAATAGATAGAGATGAAGTGTTTGAAGCCAAAATAGTTTGAGGGTCAGTCAACTCATCCAACTGTTTAAAAATGCTCAATTTGATGTCGCGATTTTCAGTAGCCGCTTCAATAACCAATTGAACATGTTTAGCATCTTCATAAGATGTAGAAGGAATCAGATTTGCCAAAATGCTGTTTTTATCTTCTTCTGACAAACGACCTTTTTCAACAGAACGAGATAATTGCTTAGTAATACCATCCAGCCCTCTTTGAACAAACTCTTCCTTGATATCATTGAGATAAACTGTGAAACCTGATTGAGCAAAGACTTGTGCAATACCGCTTCCCATTTGACCTGATCCGATGATCATCACTTTTGAAATACTCATTTTTTTCTCCTATTTACTATCAAAATATAAACTTCTTACTATCAAAATATAAACTTCAAAAAGAAAGAATCGGAACGATTACTAGCAAATGCTGAGCAATCGTTCCAAATTCATTATTATACAAATGCTCCAATACCAGTAATTTCACGGCCAACAATCAAAGCATTCACTTCATGAGAACCTTCATAGGTGTAGATTGCTTCAGCATCTGCAAAGAAGCGAGCTACATCAGTTTCAAGAGTGATTCCGTTACCACCACATGTTTCACGAGCAAGTGCAACTGTTTCGCGCATTACCAATGAGTTGTGCATCTTAGCAAGTGCAGAGTTCAACATCAATTCGTTACCTGCTTCTTGCATTTCAGCAATACGAGCTGAGTATGAAAGTACTGCTACTGCGTTAGCTTGCATTCTAGCCAGTTTTTCTTGTACGATTTGGAATGCAGCAATTGGACGTTTGAATTGTTGACGATCTTTAGCATACTTAAGAGCTGCTACGTATGAACCACAAGTGATAGCAGTTGCAATGTGAGCAACGTCAGCACGAGTGAATGTCAAGATGCGAGCTACATCGCCAAATCCATTGATGTTTACCAAACGGTCTGAATCTGGCACTTCCACGTTCTTCATAGTAATGTGACCATTACGTACGCAACGAAGAGCAGTTTTGTGAGGGATTGGTTCTGCATGATATCCAGGAGCTCCTTTACGAACGATGAAACATTTCACTTTTCCATCTTCAACGTCGCGAGCGAATACTGGAACAACATCAGCTGTATCTGATCCACCGATCCAACGTTTTTCTCCGTTCAAGATCCATTTATCGCCAACACGCTCAGCTGTTGTCGCAAGACCTCCAGCAATGTCAGAACCTGACAACGGCTCAGTCAAAGCGAAACATCCTTGCCAGTCAAATGCAGCTAATTTAGGAAGGAATTCTTTTTGTTGGCGCTCGTCACCACCAAGCAAAACTGTGTTGTAGCAAAGTCCACCATGAACTGTGAAGAAAGTCGCTATAGACGCATCGAAACGGCCTAATTCCAAATACAAGAATGCGATGTAAAGTTCTGATGGTTTGTAGTTGCCTTCGCGACCTTCGAACAATTTAGGGTTGTTCATGATTTGAGCGCCTTTAGCAACTGCATAGAATTCTTCAAATGGGAAATCAGGCGCTTCCCAATATTCATTAATGACTGGACGAAGGTGTTTTTCAATCAAACGACGAGTTTCTTGTAATACTTCCGCTTCTCCCAATGTCAAGCCATCAGCATAGTGGAAAAGATCCTCAGGGTATAGTTCACGTAAAATTTCTTCTTTAGTTGCCATTTTATTGACTCCTTTTGTATAGTTTTTATTTGTATAAGAGCGCTTTCATTTTTATAGCTCAGTATTTGTTGACGCTTTCATTTTATATCTAATATGTCCTAGTGTCTACTTAAGAAAGATTAAGAAGAGCATAAGTCCAGATTATACATATTGATTTAACTGGCTTTGAAAGGCATTTTTCTAATAAAAACAAGGAAAAAATCTTTGAATACGGTTACAAATTTTGAAGAGAAATCTACTTTGAACTGAATTTTTATATTGAGTTTTGAAAAAGAAAAAGCCCATCTGGGCTTTTCAGCATTTTTATCGGATTTGCTCAAAATGCAGATGGACAGCGATATGGTCACCGTAACCACTACGTTCCAAATCACGCTGCAAGCGGTAGGAAATATAATGCTCAGCAATAGTGATATAGCCCGCTCCCAAGAGACGGTTTTCAACCATAGACTGAATCATACTGATAGTGGCACGCTCAACCTTGGCTTCTTCCAGATCTAATGCGACCTTTTTTGTCACCAAGGCTAGATTTTGACGGAGGTCGTCTGTCAAGACGTAAACAGTCTGAGCTGCTTTTAATACCGCTTGATAGATTTTATCTGGGTCAAAGTCAACGACTTCCCCACTGCGTTTAATGACTTTCATAAAACACTCCTTTAATTATATATTTCTGATATAGTGTAAATCTCTGGCTTGACTGCTATCAATCCAATTTACAGTGGCAGACTCAAAGACAAAGCCTTCTTTTTCATAAAATGGAAGACCGATAACATTTCCTTCCGTTACTGTAACGGCTTGCTCTCTAGCCTGATATTGTGATTTTTGATAACTTGTCAAGGTCTCCAGTAATGCATGGCCGATTCCCAAACGTTGAGCCTGCGGCAAGACGTAGAGAACATAAACATTGGCTCTGCCATCCTCACTCATTCCACCACCAATGCAACCAAGCACCTGACCATTCCTTTCTGCCAGCCAATAGCCATTCCATTCAGGAGAAAGTTCTGTCAAGTCCTTCAGCAAACGTTCTTGGCTATAGAAAATGTCAAAGACTCGCTCTATGTAGGAAGAGGAATAAATATCTTTATAGGCAGCCAGCCAGGTTTCTCTACATATCTTTTGGATTAGTTGCCAATCATCCTTGCTTGCCTTACGAACCTGCATTATCATCACCTCTCAAGAGATAACTTACCCTATCATTATACAATTTTTTCTCATTTTTTTCAAAAAGAATGAAACATTTAGAAAAAGGACTGCAGAGATGAACTGAACCTCAATCCTTAGAATGTTATCTAACGTTTGAGGCACCATTCAACTGCAATCCTTTTGAAATATTTTTCAGACAACTATAAATATTAATCCTTTTAGATCAAGCTAATAATACATATACTATATACCACTTTCCTCTAATACAATGTCTTGTTTCTTGTAACGATAATGCATTTTCCAATGATTTTCAGACACTTCTTCTAATTTCAGAGTTTTGTTAATCTTATTAAAAGGCAATTTCTCTTCCTCAACTTTCTTTAGGAGCTCAACTAATAAATCACCCCCAGCGTTTAGAGAAATTAAACTATCATCCTCACTATCGTATTGAAGTAAAACTTTCTTAGTCGGTTTGTGGATGACATTATAAAGATTGAAAGCTCTTTTAATGTCAAAATTCTTCTCTTTGTCTGCTATCATTGACACAGTATGTAACTCTAACCGACCAATTTTAAAAGCCCCGAAAAGACTGACAACAATCCCTAATCCAGCAAGTGTTTCCCAGATGAGAGAGAAAAGTTTTAAATCCCAGTCTGTTATAAGGTTAAGAAGTAGATAAAGAGCCCCCAAACCAAACCCTAACAAAATTAGACCTGCGCCATAAAAACTTGCCTTATCACCAGTTCGAATAATTGGCTTGTCGTAAACTCTCTTCCCCTCAAGTTTTTCCAGACTGCGCTTTGCCTTATACTCCTCGATTCGTTGACTATGCTTTTCTGACATATTATGAAATCACACCTCACTTATACCCGTATCCTCTAAAACAAATTTGCCGATCAATAATCTGGTCTCAAGACACCTTTAACAGTCTCTTTCGTCGCTTCATAGTCGCCATCAACCACGACCTTGATAATGCGTTTGGCATCTTCCTCAGGAGCTGGAACGAGCGGTAAGCGGGTTGGACCAGCTGCAAATCCCATGTAATTGAGGACAGCCTTGACTGGAGCTGGACTTGGGTAAGAGAAAAGGGCATTGACCTTAGGGATGAACTTCCGTTGGATAGCAGCCGCTTTTTTGATGTCATTGTGTTCAATAGCATCCAGCATTTCAAACATTTCATCACCATTTGTGTGAGAAGCAACTGAAATAACTCCATCAGCCCCCAGATTCATAGCATGAAAGGCATCGCCGTCCTCACCCGTATAAATAAGGAACTCCTCTGGACGATGTTCAATCAAATAAGCCATATTCGCCAGACTCGTACATTCCTTCACGCCAATAATATTTGGATGTTCTGCCAGTCTCAACATGGTCTCAGGCGTCATTTCAACCACTACCCGTCCTGGGATATTATAGATAATAATCGGCAGGTTTGAAGCATCCGCAATGGCTTTAAAGTGCTGATACATCCCCTCTTGAGAAGGTTTATTGTAATAGGGAACAATGGCCAAACCAGCTGCAAAACCACCAAAGACATCTACTTCTTTGACGAATTCTATAGAGTCGCGCGTTTCGTTGGTACCGACACCGGCAATCAAAGGAACGCGCCCCTTGACAACCTTTTGAACTGCCGCAAATAATTCCAACTCTTCATCGTGGGTCAGGGTTGGACTCTCTGCAGTCGTTCCAGCTAGCAAAATCCCATCCGTATGGTGAGCCAAAAGGTGCTCAATCAAATCTGGAATGGCCTCAAAATTGATGGAGCCATCTTCATGAAAAGGAGTGATAAAAGCGGTGATAATTTTACAATTCTTCAAATCTGCGTATGCCATAAACTTACCTCTCTTTGTATGAAAAGAGGATTGAATGACAGATATTCAATCCTCGACCTGTCACGTATTTTCAGACAGTTTATTTTAATTCAAAAACAACTTCTTCCGTCGGACGGACCAATCCACGCTCATGAAGAGTTTCAGCGATTTGGACAGAATTCCATGCCGCTCCTTTAAGAAGGTTGTCTGAAACGACCCACATATGGATTCCTTTTTCTGCATCCAAGTCTCTACGGATACGACCAACAAAAGTATCACGTGAACCAACTGCGTTAATTGCTTGAGGGTAGATTTGGTGAGCTACATCATCCTCAAGAACAGCACCTGGGAAAGCCGCAATAGCTGCTTTGACTTCTTCAATCGGAGCCACTTCTTTCGTTTCGATGTAAACAGACTCAGAGTGAGCTGACAAGACTGGAATACGTACACACGTTGCTGAAACTGCGATGCTATCGTCTTCCATGATTTTCTTGGTTTCTTTGGTCATCTTCATCTCTTCGTAAGTGTAATCATTGTCAGTGAAGACATCGATTTGTGGAAGAGCATTGAAGGCAATTGGATAATGTTTCTTATCACCACCAGAAGGTAGGATTTCCGCATGCAAATCACGTGGATTCACACCATCATTCAACACTTCACGAAGCTCACGTTGCGTTTCAAGAATGGCTCCCATACCTGCACCAGAAACCGCTTGATAGGTAGAAACAATGATACGCTCCAAGCCCCATTGCTGACGGACTGGCTCCAAGGCCACCATCATCTGAATAGTTGAGCAATTAGGACAAGCGATAATCCCTTTATGCTGATCTAGTGCATGAGCATTGACTTCCGGAACAACCAGAGGCACATCAGGATTTTGGCGGAAATATGAGGTATTGTCCACTACGACTGCACCAGCTTTAACTGCATACGGAGCATATTTTGCTGAAGTAGAGCCACCAGCTGAGAAAAGAGCGATGTCTACGCCTTCAAAGGCAGTTTCTGTTGTTTCTTCGATAGTGACATCTTGTCCCTTGAACTGAAGAACCTTACCAGCTGAACGAGCAGAAGCCAAATAACGAATCTTGTCAATTGGAAGTGTTGATTCTTCCAGCATTTTAATCATTTGAGCGCCAACAGCACCAGTGGCACCAACTACAGCAACTGTATATCCCATACAATCCACCTCTGAATTTTCTAAAAATTTTGTATATTCTAGTATTATACTATTTTTAAGGAAAAATGCAAATATTTCTAAAGAATTACGGCCTTATTTTGTCGAAATACGCAGCACTCACGACACCAACCGCCTCAGCATCAATGCCTCTAAGCTCGGCTACGACTAACTGTTTTGCCTCTCTAAGAGACATAGAAAAATCCCCAATCCGTAGACTGGGGATAAGGGCACTTTCGTGTGATCAGCAGGTTCACACAACTGATCAAGGTCCGCTCCTGCGTTATGACCTCCCATGCTTCAATTTGCAGAAAAACTGCATATCGACTCATCGCACGAAATATAGTTTACCTTATTTTTTTCCGTTTTGTCAAGGTATTTACTCTAAAATATAAACAAAAACTTGCCTATCTTTCCACTCTTGGCCTTCTTTTTGGAATTGTTTCCGTACCCCTTCAAGATAGAAATCAGCTTGTTCTAGTAATTTTTGCGAAGGGATATTCTGTAGATCAACATGTGCTTCTAAACGATGAAATCCTAGTTCGCAACTGACTTTCTTGAGTTCTTCTAGCATAGCTCTGGCGTAGCCCTGACGCCAAAATTGATTATGTATCGTATAACCTATTTCTGCCCATTGAAAATCATCTCTAGCTAGCACAAATAAATTAGCCATACCTACATGTTTTCCTCTTTTTGCATCATAAATTCCCCAAATATACTGTTGGTCTTTCTCTCGGAAATCGCGGTGCTTAGCCACCAAATCCGCAAACCAACTTTCTGTACAAATTGTCATATCTAAAAGCCCATCATCAAATGGTGATTGGGATGGTAGTCTATTTGAAAATCCTTCCAGCCAAACTGAGTAATCCTTCTCTTCCAAATATTTTAAATAAATATGTTTCATAAATACTTACTTCCCTCTCGAATACTCAGTGCAGCCATTTCTGTCTGATGCTGCTCGATAAAATCCCTAACCCAGTCTGGGTTGGTTTTGGAATAATCTCTCAGCGCCCAGCCGATGGCCTTGTTAATAAAGAATTCTGTTTGACCAAGATTATTCACTAAAATTTTCTCCAACAGCTCCGTGTCTGTTTCTTCTTTTCGCAATAGCTGATGATCAATAGCCAAGCGTCGCAGCCAGATAGCCTCATCACAACTCCAAGCAAAAATAATCCCTTTAGTTTCTGGAAATCGGGCAATGATGGATCCGACCAAGCGGTCCAAAAAGTCAATGGTATCCCACCAAGATTTTGTTTGGGCCAGCTTTTTCAAACGTGGCAAGTCAGATGGAGTCAAGAATTTCTTGCGAATCTCCAGATAATCCAACGCGGCATACTGTAATTCTCGATAAGGATTATTCCAAGCTTCATTTATAAAATCCCAGTCAATGACGGAGTCAGTCTGTTGTTTGAAAAAAGCCTTTGCGAGTTTCCGCCTAGCTGGAGTCTTGACTCCTAGAAACTCAAATTTATTTTTCATATAGGCTTTCATAGCCACTGCATCATCAGGGTTAGCTACAGCTTTTAACTCTTTTACCAATTCCTCTACATCCATAGCTTACTCCAGCAATTCACAGTCATAAATAGTGTAGTCGCAGCGGTAAATCACGAGGCGCTTGCCGTCAATCAGCAACTCAGAGGTTTTGGGAGCATCAGATTTATCGAGAGAGACACGGTCCCCAGCATAAGCTGCCAGTGGAGTGCCATTTTGAGAGCGAATCAGAATGACCTTCTTCTTGACGTTAAAGTCGTTTTTAAAAGCAGAAATCATACGATTTAAAACAGGGACTGCACGGCTATTCTCCTCAACATCTGCAGTCTTTTGATACTGGGCAAAAACATCTTTCAAGCCTTTTTCTTCTGCAATTAAGGAAGAGCCCACATGGTCAATCTCATACTTCCCCAAGGTAATTTTGAGCACAGATGAGTCTTCCTTGGAATTTCCTTCCGCATCAACTGAGTCAAACTCCTCGTTACGCGAGATGGACAGGGACTTGCCCGACATCTGGTCAATGAGCTGGGAATTCTCATCGTAGGTTCGAACTGTCATCTCCAGCCCCAGCCATTCCTCTTTGGCATTTTTGAACCATTTTTCAACGGACTGACAGCCGGTCAAGGTCAAAAGGGCAATGCTTAGAAGAGTTATAATAAATGTTTCTTTTTCATTATTTATGCTCCATATTTTTTTCGTATAAGGAGATTTCTTTTGCAATCTGTGATTTGGCTGCTTTTCCCGTCAATAATAACTTGAGAGGCCTCATCACTTGCAGTCCTAGGCCACCCATTGCATAGTAAGACAGGCGATAGTAAAAATAATTTACAAATTCAATGATGGCAAACAACCAAAGTAAAACTCCAATAATGATTTTACTGCTACTACTCACTCTAAAAGACCAGATCCAAATCGGTATATATGCAAGCAGCATTATAAAATCCAGCATTTTTAATCCTTTATAAAGAGGTGCAAGCAGTTGAGTTTCCAAGGCCTTCTTCTTTTGGATTCGTCTTAAACAGTTAAGCCAATAGATGGAACCTTGGAGTAATATCAGATTAAGAATTAACAATGGGAAATAAAGGACGGCACTGGATGTGGCAAATCGGGTCTCTGGTTTCGTATACAGGACATACACGATACAAAACAACACGACACTTATCGATTCCCCTGAGGCCAAATAAATGAATTCCTGTTTGAGAGTTCTTTTTTTCAATGTTCATCCTCCTATGAGCAAAAACTAGGTGATGGGAATATGGCTTTATTATATCAAAATATCTGGAATTTAAGTCTAAAAAAAGAGAGGCCCAGCGCTATTTAGCCCAACCTCTTCTTATATCTTAAATTCAATTAGAACAGACCAATCGCTGTACCGTCTGCTGCCACATCCATATTGAGTGCTGCAGGACGTTTTGGTAGACCTGGCATGGTCATGACATCTCCTGTCAAAGCTACGATAAAGCCTGCCCCAAGTTTTGGTACCAATTCACGAATGGTAATTTCAAAGCTTTCTGGCGCGCCCAAAGCAGCAGGATTGTCTGAGAAGCTATACTGTGTTTTGGCCATACAGATTGGCAGCTTGTCCCAGCCATTCTTGACAATTTCTCGAATCTGAGTTTGCGCTTTTTTCTCAAAGTTTACTTTTGAGCCGCGATAGATTTCAGTGACAATTTTCTCGATCTTCTCTTCGATAGTTGAGTCATTGTCATAAAGACGAGTGTAGTGTGCTGGTTTTTCGTCAATGGTTTTGACAACAGTTTCAGCTAGAGCTACACCGCCTTCGGCACCATCAGCCCAGACACTAGCAAGCTCAACAGGTGCCCCGATTTCTGCACAGAGTTCCTTAAGAGCAGCAATTTCAGCTTCCGTATCAGAGACAAATTCATTGATAGCTACTACCGCTGGAATACCGAACTTACGGATATTTTCAACGTGACGTTTGAGATTGGCAAAGCCAGCACGTACCGCCTCAACATTTTCTTCTGTAAGTGCATCCTTGGCCACACCACCATTCATCTTAAGAGCACGAAGTGTTGCGACAATTACCACTGCATCTGGAGAAGTTGGTAAGTTCGGGGTTTTGATATCGAGGAATTTCTCAGCACCAAGGTCTGCACCGAATCCGGCTTCTGTCACCGTATAATCAGCTAAACGCAGCGCTGTACTAGTCGCCAAGACCGAGTTACAGCCATGGGCGATATTGGCAAACGGTCCGCCATGAACAAAGGCTGGTGTTCCGTAAATAGTCTGTACCAGATTTGGCTTAATCGCATCTTTCAAGACTAAAGCCAGTGCTCCTTCTACCTCAAGGTCACGAACATAGACTGGAGTACGATCATAGCGATAGCCGACAACGATGTTAGCCAAGCGATTTTTCAAATCTTCAATATCTGTTGCCAAGCAAAGAATTGCCATAATTTCAGAAGCAACCGTGATATCAAAACCATCTTCGCGCGGAATACCGTTGAGCGGGCTGCCTAAGCCAACCGTCACATGACGCAGTGCTCGGTCATTTAGGTCCACAACACGTTTCCAGATAATGCGCCGCTGATCGATTCCCAGGGTATTTCCCTGATGTAAATGATTATCGATGAGAGCAGACAGAGCATTATTAGCAGTCGTAATGGCGTGCATGTCACCAGTAAAATGCAAGTTAATGTCCTCCATCGGTAGGACCTGCGCGTGACCACCACCAGCTGCTCCTCCTTTGATTCCCATAACAGGACCCAGAGACGGTTCGCGGATAGCAATCATAGTTTTCTTGCCAATCTTGTTAAGCGCGTCGGCCAGTCCAATGGTAATGGTCGACTTACCTTCTCCAGCTGGAGTCGGATTGATTGCCGTCACCAAAATCAGCTTGCCGACAGGATTTTCTGCTACTTCACGAATCTTGTCAAAACTGAGCTTGGCCTTGTACTTTCCGTACAGCTCCAAGTCATCGTAGTCAATACCAACCTTTTTTACTACATCCACAATAGGCTGCAGGGCAACACTCTGAGCAATTTCGATATCTGTTTTCATTAGGAACTCCTCTAATTTGATAAAACTATTATACCAGATAAGAATTAAAACTGCACATTTGAAGTCCAATAACAACACAACGTTCGGTAATTACTCTATATTCCTTTGGAGGATAGAGAGTTTTTCTTTAAAAAAATAAGTTTAGCTAAATAAAACCTTAAGTTAATTTTATTTTACTAAATTCATTTTTTCTTGTAGAATAAGGCTATGAACATATTGATTACTTCTGGCGGAACAAGTGAAAAAATCGACCAAGTTCGCTCTATCACCAATCATTCGACAGGCCAACTCGGAAAAATGATAGCCGAGCATTGCTTGGCCGAGGGTGCTTCGGTGACTCTGCTGACAACTGCTAAAGCTGTCAAACCTGACCCGCATGACAACCTAACGATCAAGATCATTGAAGATACGGAGCAGCTCCTGACAGCCATGGAAGGACTGGTGCCAGCTCATGACGTACTCATTCATTCGATGGCTGTTTCTGACTATAAACCAGTGTATATGGCAGGATTTGAGGAGGTTCTTGCCAGTTCAGATTTGGCAGAATTTTTGGGAAAAAGTAATGCTGAAAGTAAGATTTCGTCTGCTGATGACTATCAGGTACTTTTCCTCAAGAAAAATCCTAAAATCATCAGCAAGGTCAAAGAATGGAATCCAAATATTCGATTGATTGGCTTTAAGCTCTTGGTAGGTGTTTCTAAAGAAGAGTTACTGGCTACTGCTAGAGCCAGTCTTGAAAAAAATCAAGCTGAATTAATTGTAGCCAACGATTTGACTGAAATTTCTAACGGTCAACACCATGCCTATCTCCTAGGAGCAGACACTGTCATAGAAGCTTTCTCCAAGGAAGAAATTGCTGAACAATTGTTAAGCCATATCCAGAAAGGAGACAGTTCATGACCCATGTTACTCTCGCTGTCACGGGCAGTATTTCGGCCTATAAAGCAGCAGATATTACGAGCCAGTTGAGGAAACTAGGCTACAGTGTGTCTGTTCTCATGACGGAAGCTGCCAGTCACTTTATCACCCAGCTGACCTTACAGGTTTTATCAAAGAATCCTGTTTCCCTTGACCTTATGGACGAGCCGAGGCCGGACAAGGTCAACCATATTGAGATCGGCAAAGAAACAAATCTTTTCTTAGTCGCTCCCGCAACGGCTAATACCATCGCCAAACTGGCTAATGGTCTAGCGGATAATATGGTAACCGCTACAGCCCTTGCCCTTCCATCTCATGTCAAAAAGGTCATTGCGCCAGCCATGAATACCAAGATGTATGAAAATCCACTAACTCAGCACAATTTGGAAAGATTAAAAAAATTTGGCTGGGAGATTATCGAACCGCGTGAAGCTGTTCTAGCTTGCGGAGATCATGGAACTGGTGCTCTAGCTGATGTTAATATTATTATAGAAAAAGTAAAGGAAATTATAAATGAGAAAACAATCTAGTATCGCACAAATTGCTATCTTTTTTGCTATTATGTTAGTGCTCCATCTGCTGAGCTCTGTTATTTTCAACCTACTACCGGTTCCGATTAAACCGACCATTATTCATATTCCAGTTATTATCGCTAGTATTATCTATGGACCGCGAATTGGAGCTGTTCTTGGAGCCCTGATGGGAGTAATCAGTGTGGTGACCAACACCGTTGTCCAGCTGCCAACTAGCTACCTCTTCAGTCCTTTTGTAGAAAACGGCAACATCAATTCATTGATCATCGCTATGGTTCCACGTATTCTAATCGGAATCACTCCGTATTTTGTCTACAAATGGATGAAAACTAAGCCAGGTTTAGTTTTAGCTGGTGCTGTGGGCTCAATGACTAACACCATCTTCGTTCTCGGAGGAATTTTCATTCTATTTTCATCTGTTTACAATGGAGACATCAGAGCCATGCTTGCGCTGGTTTTATCAGCCAATTCAATCTCAGAAATGATTATATCCGCTCTCCTTACAGTTGCAATCGTTCCAGCACTTGAAAAACTTAAAAAATAATCACCTAGCGTGATTATTTTTTTGATCCAAGCATGTTCATTTTTTCAAAGTATTTCACTATTTTTTAGGTCGGTACTTTCAAAAAATATGAAAATATGTTACAATGAAAGCGATTGAACAAACAAGGAAATCTTGTGCCCTTTCTTAAAAACACACAGTGATTTTCTATCTTAAATATAAAGGAGACTCTACCTATGACCTATCAAGATAACTTCCAAAAATGGCTTGATTTTGCTGAACTTCCTGATTATCTTCGGAAAGATTTAGAAGGTATGGACGAAAAAACTAAGGAAGATGCCTTTTATACAAACCTTGAATTCGGTACTGCTGGTATGCGTGGTTTAATTGGCGCTGGTACCAACCGTATCAATATCTATGTTGTCCGTCAGGCAACCGAAGGTTTGGCTCGCTTGATTGAAGAAAAAGGTGATGAGTTCAAAAAACGCGGTGTTGCGATTGCTTACGACTCTCGTCATTTTTCACCAGAATTTGCCTTTGAATCTGCTGCTGTTTTAGCTAAGCACGGTATCAAGTCTTATGTCTTTGAAAGCCTGCGCCCAACTCCAGAACTTTCATTTGCAGTGCGCCATCTAGGAACTTTCGCTGGTATCATGATTACAGCCAGCCACAACCCTGCTCCATTTAACGGCTACAAGGTATATGGTGAAGACGGCGGTCAAATGCCTCCGCATGATGCAGATGCATTGACTGACTACATCCGTGCGATTGAAAATCCTTTTGCGATTGAGGTCGCTGATGTTGAAGCTGAAAAAGCTTCTGGCTTGATTGAAGTTATCGGCGAAGCTGTCGATGTAGAATACCTCAAAGAAGTCAAAGATGTGAACATCAACCCAGCCTTGATTGAAGAATTCGGTAAAGACATGAAGATTGTCTACACACCACTTCATGGTACTGGTGAGATGTTGGCTCGTCGTGCTTTGGCTCAAGCTGGATTTGATTCTGTTGAAGTTGTTGAAGCTCAAGCTGTAGCTGATCCTGACTTCTCTACTGTTAAGTCTCCAAACCCTGAAAGCCAAGCAGCCTTTGCCTTAGCTGAAGAATTAGGCCGTAAAGTTGGTGCAGATGTCTTGGTCGCAACTGACCCAGATGCTGACCGTGTCGGTGTAGAAGTTCTGCAAAAAGACGGCAGCTACCTCAACCTTTCAGGTAACCAAATCGGTGCTATCATGGCTAAATACATCTTAGAAGCTCACAAGAGTGCAGGAACTCTGCCAGCTAACGCAGCTCTCTGTAAGTCTATCGTTTCTACTGACTTAGTGACTAAGATTGCTGAAAGCTACGGCGCAACTATGTTCAACGTCTTGACTGGTTTCAAATTTATCGCTGAGAAGATCCAAGAATTCGAAGAAAAACACAACCACACCTACATGATGGGATTTGAAGAAAGTTTCGGTTACTTGATCAAACCATTCGTACGTGATAAAGACGCTATCCAAGCTGTTTTGGTCGTGGCTGAGCTAGCTGCCTACTACCGCTCACGTGGTTTGACTCTAGCTGACGGTATTGAAGAAATCTACAAAGAGTACGGTTACTTTGCTGAAAAGACGATCTCTGTAACCTTGTCAGGTGTTGATGGAGCTGAGCAAATCAAGGCTATCATGGCTAAATTCCGTGACAATGGTCCGAAAGAATGGAACCAAACAGCTATTACTGTCGTAGAAGACTTTAAGGCTCAAACTGCTACTGCTGCAGATGGTACTGTTACAAACTTGACAACTCCTCCAAGCGACGTCTTGAAATACACACTTGCGGATGGTTCATGGATCGCTGTTCGTCCTTCTGGTACTGAACCAAAAATCAAGTTCTACATTGCCGTTGTCGGTGATAGCAATGAAGATTCACAAGCTAAGATTGCAAATATTGAAGCGGAAATCAATGCTTTTGTAAAATAAAGACTTATAAAAGATGAGACGAACCAATCTCATCTTTTTTTCGTATCAAATCTAAGCAATTTTAAGAACTTTATGGCATACTAGTTTTATCAAAAGAAATGAGGATTATTTATGGAACAATTTGCTCAAAATATTAAAGACCTTGAAGTCACAACTGTTGACCGCGCTCGTCAAGCGATTGCTGATAAAGAAACTGCAACTTTCTTCGTTGGTCGTAAAACTTGCCCTTACTGTCGTAAATTCGCAGCTACTCTTGCTGGCGTTGTCGCTGATACCAAGGCGCATATTTTCTTTATCAATAGCGAAGAAGCTAGCGAATTAGAGAAACTGCAAGCCTTTCGTTCAGAATACAGCATTCCGACGGTTCCTGGTTTTGTTCATGTTCAAGACGGCCAAGTAGCTGTTCGTTGTGATTCTTCTATGACTGCAGATGAGATTAAAGCTTTTGCTGGGATTTAAGCACAAGTTCCCATTTGAAGGGTAGTTTATTTTCCTCTCTCTTTACAGAGCGAGAAGGACTATAAGTTATTTTAAAAACAAAAAAGACAAACTATATTGTTTGTCTTTTATTTTTCTTTCAAAGTATATATCGGAAAGCCGTGTTCTACTATTCTATCATCTAGTTTAAAATAATTTTTAAACCAATGTTTATATTTTTTAAATAAAGCTTCAATACAGATATACAGGATGATTATTAAAAAGATAAATAGAAAAGCATGCCAATCTTGAAATTTCGAGGAACTCTCAATGAACATATCCCAGTATGCACATGAGAAGAGCAAAAGAACTACTAAAATTAAATTCACATATAAAATATAGCTCACAAAGAAAAGAAATTGATGTTTCTTTGATCTTTTACTGTAATAGACTTTATAGTTTTCGGTATGTCTTTCGAAGACAGGCAAGTGAAAGGAATAGCGTCCGCTCCCGAACTTAGCTAACTCAGGTAAGGCATGATAGCCACACCAATGAAGGATTTTAAAATTTAACTCACGAATTAAGAAAAATAAATTGTAACAAATAAAACAACAAATTAAGATAGAACTGATTTTTGCATGATTAGAATATAATTCGCGAATAAAAGCAAAATATGCAAAAGCCAAAAAATAATTGAAACATGCTAATATAAAATAGAGAATACTAGCAAATATACTACGAGCTCCTATAAAATTTTTATCTGAATAATCTGGTCTATAATCCATATAAGTTACATAATCCTATTCTTTCTTCATAAACCTATGCTCTAAATTGAAATGAACGTTCATTTATTAAATGCCTCCCACATCTTTTGCTGGGGTTTGGCAAAGGGGTAATTGCCAAAGTCTTCTGGATGAAGCCACAAGACCTCTCCGTCAGCTTCGTGCTGGCTATCTTTGACTCGACCATAAACCAGCTGGATATGCCACTTGCGATGACTGAAAACATGCTGCACCTTCGGAAAGGACTGTTGCTGCCAATCGACAATCAACTCATAATCCTGCTCAAAGCTTTCTTGAGGAGACAAGTCCAGACTGGGCTGATTTTCAGCGACTTCAAACAGAGACATCTGATTTTCAGTTTGAAATTCCTCGACTTCAATCAAGGGAAAATGCCAAAAACCGGATAACAAGCCAGCAGCCTCATTTTTTTCAAGCAAGAATTGTCCTTGCTCATTTTCGATAATCAAGCCTTGAAGATAGACCGGAACTGGCTTCTTTTTAGGTGCTTTAATGGGATATTTATCCATAGTTCCATGCAAATAAGCTGCACTGAACTCTTTTACTGGACTGTCTTCTGGATGAGGATTAACAGGAGCTTCGATATCTGATCCCAGATCCATCAACGCCTGATTGAAATCCCCCGGCCTGTCTGGATCAATCAGAAGCTCCATCATAGCCTGAAATACCTTACGATTGTTGGGTTGTCCAATATCTAAATCAACCTCAAACAATCGACTTAGCACCCGCATGACATTTCCATCTACCGCGGGTTCAGGAAGTCCAAAGGCAATACTAGCAATGGCACCCGCCGTATAAGGTCCAATTCCTTTGAGACTAGCAATCCCCTCATAGCTATCAGGAAATTTTCCTGCGAAATCCGTCATTATCTGCTGGGCTGCCTTTTGCATATTTCGCACCCGCGAATAATAGCCCAAACCTTCCCAAGCTTTGAGCAGTCTCTCCTCTGGCGCTTGAGCTAAGTCAGCAACAGTTGGAAACCAGTCAAGAAAACGCTCATAATAAGGAATCACCGTATCCACACGTGTTTGCTGCAACATAATCTCAGAAACCCAGATATGATAAGGATTATTGGACCTACGCCAAGGCAAATCACGTTTATGTTCATCATACCAAGTTAATAATTTCTCGCGAAAAGAGGCAATTTTCTCCTCTTCCCACATTTCAATTCCAAATTTTTTTAAATCTAACATTTCTCTCATACTTAAACAGACTAAAAAAGATGAATTACTCATCTTTTTTAGTTATTTTATTGGTCAACACTTTGTGCAGCTGTAATCAGTGTTAAGTTATAGACATCATCTGAATTACATCCACGTGAAAGGTCGTTTACTGGCTTGTTCAAGCCTTGAAGAACTGGACCGACTGCTGAGAATCCACCTAAACGCTCTGCCATTTTATAACCGATATTTCCTGCTTCAATGCTTGGAAAGACAAAGACAGTCGCTTTACCTGCAACCTTGCTTCCTGGAGCTTTCAAGGCTGCTGTGCTCGGTACAAAGGCAGCGTCAAATTGCAATTCCCCGTCAACTTCTAAGTCTGGGCGCAAATCATGGACCAACTTAGTCGCTTGAACCACTTTATCAACACTTTCTCCAAAGCCAGAACCTTTAGTCGAATAGCTCAGCATAGCAATCTTAGGATCAATGCCAAACATTTTAGCTGTCACGGCTGAGTTAATCGCAATTTCTGCCAAGGCTTCTGAATCAGGATTGATATTAATGGCACAGTCGCTGAAAAGATACCGTTCTGAACCACGCACCATGAGGAAGGCACCTGAAGTTCTGGTTACATTTGGACGTGTTTTAATGATTTGCAAGGCTGGACGCACTGTGGCAGCTGTAGAGTGGATAGAGCCAGAAACCATACCATCTACGATACCGAGGTAGACCAGCATCACCCCAAAATAATTAACGTCTGTTCTTAAAAGCTCAAAAGCTTCTTCTTCACTGACTTTGCCCTTACGGCGCTCTACAAGAGCCGCCACCATCTCTTCCAATCTGTCATAGTTTTTAGGATCTATGACTTCATATCCGTCCATAATATTTTCGATTTCCAAGTAAATACGGATCTTATCTGGATTCCCCAAAAGAACTGGTGTAACTTCTGATTCTTTTACTATGCGTTTAACCGCTTGAAGAATACGTGGTTCTTGTCCTTCTGGCAATACAATACGAACATTTTTTCCAACAACTGTGTCTCTTAGACTTTCAAAAACTTCCATGAGTTTCTCCTTTAAAATTTTAATTATTTTTTGTTAACGATGTAATAGTATTTTGGAAATCAATCGGCAACTGGGATTCCAATTGAAGCTGCTTTTCCAAAAATGGATTATAAAAAGATAAAGAGTGGCAATGCAAGGCCTGACGTGTAATTCCCGCTTCCAATGTCCCACCATAAAGATCATCTCCGAGGAGAGGAAATCCAAGATGGGCGAAGTGCACACGAATCTGATGGGTCCTCCCTGTATGCAGACGAATGTCGACCAGATAGATATCGCCAAACTGCTCCACAACCTTGTAGCTGGTATGGGCATACTTACCATCCTTTGTCACACATCTGGTAATAATGCTGTCAGGATCGCGCCCGATTGGCGCAATTATATCTCCCTCCGGTTTAAGCTCACCGCTCCCCTGAACGAGCGCATAATAGCGCTTTTCAATCATTTTTTTCTGCAGTTGCTTATCAAGTCTTGCATGAGCATAGCCATGTTTTGCAAAGAGCATGAGTCCACTGGTATCGCGATCCAATCTCGTCACAATGTGAACCTGCTGATTTTCATAATCTTGCCGAATATAGTAAGCCTTAACAAAGTTCGCCATCGTATTCGAATGGTTGACACTAGGGATACTAGCTACTCCGGCAGGCTTATCTAAAACTAGAAAGTGCTCATCTTCATACACGATCGACAAATCACGATCGACGGCTTCTAGGCTTTCAAATCCCTTCTCAGAAGGGATATCTACTGTCACCTTATCGCCAATATCCAGCAAATAAATGGCATTTTGAGATTGACCATTGACAAGAATATTTCCACCTGCAAACTTCACTTTGGCCAAAAGGGCTTTTGAAATTTCATGCTTTTTCAAAAAAGTTTTGACTTTGACATGCTCATCCGCAATAAACTCAAATCTCATTCTTGACACTCCTCGATAAAGGAGTCTCTCACGCGATTCCAAAAGCTGGTATGACTAGGCGAAGCTACAAAGTTAATCTTATGATTATCGATTTGGTACTCAAGACGGACAATATTTTTACAAGAAAATGTTTGATTATCCACCGCTATGGTATAGTAATCATTGCGTGTCGGCAGCAATTCAATCTTATCTTTTTTAGGAACAATAACCGAGGAACCTAAAGTACGATACACACGATTGTTGAGACTAGCAATCTCTGTCACTTGCAAGGCTTCAATCGTTGGGTGTAGGACTGCTCCTCCTAAAGATTTATTGTAGGCCGTGCTACCAGTCGGCGTTGAGACAGAAATCCCATCGCCTCTGAAACGCTCAAAATGAACATTATTGATGACCACATCAACAACCATGGTTCTGTCGGAGCGTTTAATGGTTGCCTCATTAAGCGCTCGAATAGTTCGCGTTTCACCATTTTCAAAAGTCAGCTTGACATTCAAAATCGGATAAGAGACCTTAGCACCTGTGTCCAATTTCAGATTTTCCACTAATTTGTCAATTTCAAAGTCTCGATAGTCCGTATAAAAACCCAAATGCCCCGTATGAACACCGACAAAGCGAACCTTATCCAGCTGATCTTCATACTTGTGGAAGGCTGATAGCAGCATCCCATCACCACCAACAGAAATCACGATATCTGGATTTTTGGGTGTCAGGATAAAGCCTGCTTTCCGCAATTTTTGCATCAGAGCTTGAAATACTTCCTCACTCTGCCTTTTGCGATTGCGGATAATCGCTATTTTTTTACCTGTATTCTTCATCTGTGTCGTCACTATTTCCAACACCATCATTTAGCTTGCGGTGCAGAGGATCAAAGAGTGCTTGTGCTTCTTGGATGGCATCACGAATGGCTCCCATCTCTTCGTCTAGTTGGTAGGCCAGATTGGCCGTTATCTCCAAGCGTTTCTTGATCTCCTCTGGAAATTCTCCTTTATACTTATAGTTTAAAGAGTGCTCAATCGTTGCCCAAAAGTTCATGGACAAGGTACGAATCTGAATTTCTGCTAAGATAACTTTGTTTCCGTTAATCGTATCTACTGGATATTCAACGATGGCATGGTAGCTACGGTAACCGCTATCTTTTTTGTTTTTGATGTAATCACGCTCCTGAACGATACGCATATCTGTCCGATTTCGCAAAACTTCTAAAACTTCGTCCACATCGTCTACAAATTGAACCATGACACGCAAACCAGCAATATCCTGCATCTCTTGGGCTAAGTTTTCCTCAGTAATCCCTCGAAGCTCCATTTTCTCCTTGATGCTTTCAATATGCTTTACGCGACCCGTTACAAACTCAATTGGTGAATGGCGTTGCTGTTTGCGATACTGTTTGCGAATACCGCGAAGCTTGATTTTCAACTCACCAACTGCCTGAATGTAAGGATCCAGAAAATCTTCCCAATCTATTGTCATATACATACCTTGTCATCTATTCGTTTTTTGTATAAAATAAACACAGTTGTTATTATAACATAAAATCGCTTTCAGATAAAGAAAAGGATTTAAAAATGAACCATTTAGAAATAGAATACAAAACAATGTTAACAGAAGCCGAACATAAACAGCTCCTCTCTTTCTTCCATGATGTCCAGCCCGTTTCCCAAGTCAACTATTATATTGATTCGGTGGACTTTGCTCTTCGTGATGCTCGTATGGCCTTGCGAGTCCGAACTACTCCTGAGGGTGCTGAGTTTACTCTGAAAATTCCTCAAAAACTTGGAAATTTCGAGTACAACCAAGCCTTGTCCAAAGATGAATTTAAGGAAATTACAGAAAATTTGCAATTCCCTCAGGGAGAAATCCTAGACAAACTCCAAGATAAAAAAATCCCAGTTGACAAACTAACAATACTCGGAACCCTTGAAAATATTCGCTATGAAAAACAAGATGCAATCGGCCTTTTTGCCTTGGACGAAAGCCGTTATTTTGGTAAAAAAGATTTCGAATTAGAATTAGAAATTAATAATATCGAAGAAGGGGAACAGAAATTCAAAGACTTTTTAAATGAAAAGCAAATCCAATACAAGCCTGGTAAAAGTAAGATTGCTAGATTTGCCGAAAACTTGTAAAAATGCTGAAATAATCTCATTTTTTTGGTAGAATAATACTTATAAATCTAAAGAGACAAAAAGAGGATGGTCATTCTAATGTCAGACAAAAAAAATATGAAGCTTTTCTCCCTCAATTCCAATCACTCAATTGCTGAGAAGATTGCTGAAGCTGCCGGAATACCTTTAGGCAAGCTTTCTTCCCGCCAATTTTCTGATGGCGAGATTCAGATTAACATTGAGGAGAGTGTTCGTGGCTATGATATCTATATCATCCAGTCTACCAGCTTCCCAGTCAATAATCACTTGATGGAGTTATTGATTATGGTTGATGCTTGTAAACGAGCAAGTGCCAATACCGTAACTGTGGTTATGCCCTATTTTGGTTATGCCCGCCAAGATCGGACGGCCGCTCCTCGCGAGCCAATCACTGCAAAACTCGTGGCCAACATGCTCGTTGGAGCTGGCGTAGATAGAGTCATCTCACTTGACCTTCACGCTGTCCAAGTACAAGGATTCTTTGATATTCCTGTTGACAATCTCTTCACGATTCCATTGTTTGCCGAACATTATTGCAATATGGGATTAACTGGCGAGGATGTTGTCGTCGTTAGCCCGAAAAATTCTGGCGTGAAACGCGCTCGTAGCTTGGCGGAATATCTCGATGCTCCAATAGCCATCATCGACTACGGTGAAGATGAAGCAGGACGCTCTGAAGGCTATATCATCGGTGAAGTTGAAGGTAAAAAAGCGATTTTGATTGACGATATCTTGAATACCGGTCGTACCTTCTCAGAAGCTGCTAAAATCGTTGAACGTGAAGGTGCTGTCGAAATCTATGCTGTCTCAAGTCATGGTTTATTTGCAGATGAAGCTGCTGACTTACTAGATAGTGTTCCTATCCGAGAAATCTTGGTGACTGATTCTGTTGATACCAAAGAAAAGACTCCGAAGAATGTTCACTACATCACAGCCAGCGAGTTGATTGGCGATGCTATCGTGCGTATTCAAGAAAGAAAACCAGTCAGCCCACTTTTTGCTTTTCAAAAGAAATAAGGGATAAATTTGTGATTTATTTAGATAATGCTGCTACGACTGCCTTGTCACCTGCTGCAATTGAGACTATGACTCAGGCAATGACAATCTTCGGCAATCCATCCAGTACCCACAGCCACGGTCGAGAAGCAAATAAGCTGCTCAGACAGGCTCGCGAAGATATTGCCAAGGTTCTACGCACACAGAGCAAAAATATCCTCTTCACCTCAGGTGCTACTGAAAGCAATAACACTGCTATTAAGGGCTATGCCCTGCGCCATCAGAATCAAGGCAAACATATTATTACTACAGCCATTGAGCACCATGCTGTTTTGGAGCCTGTTGAATACTTAGTGGAGCATTTTGGCTTTGAAGCGACTATCATTCAGCCAGTGGATGGGCAAATCCGAACTGAAGATATCAAGAATGCTCTCAGATCAGATACTATCCTTGTCTCAGTCATGGCTGTCAACAATGAAACAGGCTATATTTTGCCGATTCAAGAAATTGGTGAATTACTAAAGGATCATCCTGCTGCCTTTCATGTTGATGCAGTCCAAGCCGTCGGCAAGCTCCCCATCTATCCTGAAGAATGGGGAATCAATTTCCTGAGTGCATCAGCTCATAAATTCCACGGTCCAAAAGGGGTTGGATTTCTCTATGCTGACCAGATGGATTTTGATAATTTCATGCATGGCGGCGATCAAGAAAACAAGCATCGAGCGGGTACAGAAAACCTCGTTTCCATTGTCGGGATGGCAACTGCACTTTCTGAAAATTTCGCCCATTTAGAGGAAAACCTTACACACGCTCAACTGTTAAAAGATACGCTACTGGATGATTTGGCAAATTTAGACTTCTATCTAAACGAAAGTCAGCCCAGTCTGCCTTATGTTATCAATATTGGATTTCCAAATCACAAGAATGATCTTATCTTGCTTCAAATGGACCTTAATGGCTTTTCAATCTCGACTGGCTCTGCTTGTACAGCTGGTGCTGTTCAGCCCAGCCATGTCCTTCAAGCCTTATATGGCCCTAACTCTGAGCGCTTAAAAGAATCCATTCGTATCAGTGTATCAGACCAAACTAGCATCCAAGAAATCAAACTATTCAGCCAAAAACTAAAAGAAATACTAGGAGGATAAGATGGCTTTTCAAACATCTGTTAGCTTAGCAAACTGCGACTTCACCTACTCACTCCATCCAAATGTTAAGAAATTTACCTTGCGGGACAATACATTTGCTGAAACAAAAGTTGGTAATTATGAGCTTTCTCGTTTACTTGAAGCGGTTCCCAATAGTGGCGATGGATTCTTGCTTAAGATTATCATCAATAAAGATCTAAGCGGAGTTAAAATCAATATTACGGACAAGTCTGGTTTAAGATTAGTTAATATCTTCAAATCAGAAAAACACCATATTATTCAGCAAAAATTCTATTTCTTGATGGATAGTTTAGTTGAAAGAGATATTTTTGAAAAAACACCCCAATAAGCGAAATTCTAAGAATTTTGCTTATTTCTATTATTTTATCTATCTTTATTAGTATAATAATATTTTGTTCATCAAATTAGTTGATTTTTTCACAAGCTTTCTATAGAATAGAAGATAGAAAGGTCGTGATTTTGTGAAAACTGAAAAAAGCAATTCTATTCCACGTGCTACTGCTAAGCGGCTCTCCCTCTACTACCGAATTTTCAAGCGATTTAATGCAGAAAATATTGAAAAGGCCAATTCAAAACAAATCGCAGAGGCGATTGGAATCGACTCTGCGACTGTTCGGCGTGACTTTTCTTACTTCGGTGAGTTAGGTCGTAGAGGTTTTGGCTACGATGTCAAGAAACTAATGAATTTCTTTGCCAATCTTCTCAACGACAACTCAATTACAAATGTCATGATTGTTGGTGTCGGAAATATGGGCCGTGCTCTTTTACACTACCGCTTTCATGAACGGAATAAAATGAAGATTGTAATGGCCTTTGATACAGATGATTATTCTGACGTCGGGACCACCACAAATGATGGAATTCCTATTTATGGAATTTCTCAAATAAAAGAAAAGGTCCAAGAAGGAAACGTAAAGACTGCCATTCTGACAGTTCCGAGCGTTAAGGCACAAGAAGTCGCATCCGTCTTGGTTGATGCTGGTATCAAGGGAATTCTTTGCTTCTCCCCAGTGCACCTATCTGTCCCCAAAGATGTGGTTGTACAATATGTGGACCTAACCAGCGAACTCCAAACCTTACTCTACTTCATGAGAAAAGATGATGAGTAAGGTAAGAAAGGAAACAGACACTTTATGAAAAAACCGATTATCGGTATAACAGGAAACCAAAGGGATATTCCTAACGATCAATTTATTCATATTAGTTATACTTCAACTGGCTTTATCGAGGGAGTCAATAAAGTTGGAGGAATCCCAATTATCTTACCAATTGGTGATGAAGCCTTAGCTCACACCTATATCACTATGATCGATAAACTGATCCTTACTGGTGGACAAAATGTCCAGCCTCATTTCTACGGAGAAGAACAGACTATCGAAAGCGACGATTATCTGCTTCAAAGAGATCTATTTGAACTGGCTCTCATCCGAGAAGCACGGAAGCAAAACAAGCCTATTTTTGGTGTCTGTCGTGGCACTCAACTCTACAATGTTGCTATGGGTGGCACACTTCACCAAGACATCGAGAATCACTGGCAAGATAGCACTGCTCAATACACCACACAGACTATGGTCACTAAAAATGGCTCCATCCTCCATGAATTATACGGACCTACTTGTCAAATCAACTCATTCCATCATCAAAGTATCAAGGATCTAGCGAAAAATCTAGAAGTTATAGCCTACGATCCTCGGGACAAGGTCATTGAGGCTGTTACCTCGACTGATGGAAGTCCATTTCTTGGTGTGCAGTGGCATCCAGAATTTCTATTTCCCACAAGAACAGGTGATTTAGCCTTGTTTGATTATGTGGTCCACAAACTTTAGATCAAATCCGTTTTTTCACGATAACTATAATAATTATTTTTTGAAACTATTAAATGATCTAAAAGAACCAACCCCATTAGCTCACAAGCTTCTTTCATGTGTTTGGTGACCTCGTCGTCATTCTTACTTGGTAGAATCACTCCAGAAGGATGATTGTGTACAAGTATAATAGATGTCGCCAAGTGTTTGAGCGCATAATGCAAAATCTCGCGCGGTTCAGCAATACTTCTAGTTACCGTTCCTACAAAGATCGTCTGCTGATGGATGATCTGGTTCTGACTGTTGAGATAAATAGCAACCAAACATTCCTGCTTTTTATCTCCCAATTCGACCTGCATTTTGCGAGCTAGTTTTTGACTTCCAAGAATTTGCTCCCTCTCCAGCACTTCAGCCTTATTGATACGGCAGCCAAGCTCAATAATGGCTTGCAACTCAACAGCCTTCACAGGGCCAATTCCTGAAATTGTCTGCAATTCTTGCAAAGTCAGATATTTCAAATCATTCAAACTAGAAATCGATGATAAAATCCTTTGAGAAACTTGAAAGACAGTTTCTTTTTTGCTGCCTGTTCGTAAAAATATAGATAACAATTCCTGATTACTGAGTTTATCCGCTCCTTCTCTTATCAGCCGTTCACGCGGCATCATGCTTATATCATCCTGCAATGAAATACGATACATATCAACCTCCTTACCTATTAATTCGAGATTAAATAAAAAAAAGAACCTAAATAAATGAACTACATACCAAAGGTTAGACACAAGATCTATCGATTAGGCGAGTTCATTTATTTAGGCTATTTATTATTAATTGCTAAATCTTATCATATTTGTTGCTTGCTGTTGTAACAGCCTCTCTAACGGATGTAGACCATTGTCCCTTAATAGCAGTGTCTAAAGTATCATTAATCCCCTTGATAGCCAACTTTCCTTCCTTTGCAACTTTACTAATCGCTTCCTTAGATTTGGTCTTAATACCATCACTTTTACTAAGAATATGTGGAGCATAAACGTTTGTTATCAAAGATTTTTCAATCTGTTTTTGAATAGCAAGCAGACGCGTTCCTAAATCATCGAAATTTCCTACAGTAAATACACCTGTAATATCCTCAGTTAATGTTGTTGCCATTTTAGTATCACTTCCTTTTACTCTCTAGTTTTATTATTGTCATCTGTGGCTATTCTCCTACGCAGATAAGCCTCCTCTAACTTATCATCTAGATATCGTCTTTCTCGTCGGAAATCATCACTCTCTTTTAAAGATTCTAATTCCAATATTTTTTGCGCCTGCATCAAGGCATCTTCCGATAACATTTGGTAAGATTCCATCTCTCTATTAAGAATCCTATAAAAATCTTGATCCGCATCAGTAGATTTCAAATAATGCAAAGTTTCTTCGTACTTTTCATCAAGAATATTTTGTATGGCACGACGCGCAGTTTGAAAATAATCATTTCTTGCCTCAAATTCTTGCAACTTTTCGCGATGCCGATCTTCCAATTCTTCTAATTCTTTAGTTTTCTTTTCGACTTCACGTTGTGCTAATTCAAATTTCTCCATTGATTGAGTTCCCCTGCTAAAGCTATGTCTTCTTCGAGTTTTTTGTTTATACCAGCTGCAATTTTATCTTTTAATTTAGTCATTTCATCTAATATTTGACTTGCTTTGTTGAGCTTATTTTGTAGAGAGATTTCTACATTTCCGACCACACTATCATGTGTGACACCACCAGCTTCAAAAGCCGATCTAATCTCATCAGGATTAAGACTACTGACCATAAACGGAGACTTGGTCGTTTCAAATAAAGACTCAACTTCTTCTACTCCTCTTTGTTTCTCAATCTTAATCTGATCCAAAACTTGCTGAGCAGCATTAACAAGAGCATTTGAACCAATAGTAGCTTGCTCGCTATCTAGAAAAATTCGTTCGTTGCTACTTAGGCCACCTCCGCTTTCTGTAAGTAAGCTTTTCATGCCATAATACCGCAACATCTCGTTTTTGTTTTTAGGATGAGGGCATTCGCATTTCCTTTTGCAGTATTGGTCACAACATTGCCGTTTTCATCAATGAGTTGACCTTTATTATTAAATCTCCAAGTATTATAACTATGATATTTATCCCCCAGACTATAGATCTTATCTGCCTTTTCTTTCCAAGAAAGTTTATCATCCTGTAAAATTCGTAAAGATTCATCAACAAAACTAGCATCTGTCAAATTGACATAAATGGCAACGCCTGTTTTATTCCCCAAAAACATATCATTTGGATTTCTAAAGTTCCGAAATTGCTCTGGATGCGCCTGCATATAGGCTATTTCTTCTTCCGAAACAATATTATGAATATCTGGACCATTAAATCCAACATTACTCCATCCCATTTTTAAGGCAGTATAAAGGGCCATAGACTCTCCCAAAGAATGACCATTCGTTGTTATAATGGCATTGGGATTTTCTTTACGAACCTTTTCTCTACTCGCTGGGCAAACTCTACTGCTGTTTTCGACTGAACATCTACAATGTTTTCGACAACTTCCTTTTTAACACTATCGTTAAAATGTCCTTCTAGAATGCCTTTGTCCATCCCTGAAATCGAGGGGAGACCTGTTATCATTTTATCCGTAAAACCCATACCTAGATTTTCAAGGTCATTCAGAACATCTTTTTTGTCTCCAAAATTGGTTCCAACATAAGAAACCACTACCTGACTGTAGTCTACGTTCCCTTGATTGTCAAGAGGAGCAACAGCCATTGCTTGCATGCTGTTTTCCGTTGGTTCAGCAGAGTTCCCAATAGCATCAATGACTCGATATTTCGAGCGTTAACGTCGAATTCCTTTCCCACACTATATTGTTCTTCTGCTTTATATTCTTTCGGATCCAAACTATAGGCTTTTTTAGATATTATGTTGTAATCTTTATCAGTCAACGCGCCATTTAATAATCCTCGTAATAACTAACATCTACTCCGTCTAAACTAGTTAACTGTGTTGGAGGTTTCTTCTCTATCAAATGAAAGTCTTTTGGATCATATCCTATTGAATAATATCCATCTTTACTTTCTAACTCTGTTGGTAAAATATAACTACTATTATTGACCTTTATAGTGATTGTATCACCCGTCCCAAAACCACCTTTATGAAAATTTACAAATTCTATTTTTTTCACATCTTGATAATGATTTACCAGGTACAAAGCAATTTTCTCTTCTTCTTTACGAAGTTTCTTTTTTTCCTCTTTTGTCATAGTAATTTTCTCCTTCTGTTCTGTTTTTTTCTGCTGGCCACAGGCACCGAGTGTTCCCAACCCTAGAAATCCAATAACTACTATCAAAAGCAACTTATATATTTTCATAAATACTCTTTTCCCCTATAGAGTTCAAAACCTTCAACTATGCTAACATAATTATATTATAGCAAAATAATCATGAAATAAGAAAGCGTTCACATCTTCAGAAGAATTAATAACTCGGTGTTTCAAACTGTTGACATAAAAAATTTGACCTAATTTCTTTGCGAGTCTTCATTGTTTTTAGGAGCTAATTTGTAAAACTTTTTTGCTATTTATTTGTAAACTTCATCAGTTACACTATTCATTTTCTTCCCTCATAATACATTACTTTCACTTTCAGCTCATCTGTATTTGAAAATGAAGAAGGAACTTCTTTTCTTACTAAAAATTTTGAACTTTGATGATAACCCAAAGAATAATGATTAATATCATATGTGTCCTGCAGATTAGAATCCACAAGGAGTTCATCGTTAATTTTCATATATGCCACATCGGAAGTTCCAACCCCCCCCTTTACTATACTTATAAATTCTATTTTTTTAATATCTTCAAAATTATTGACCAAAAACAAAGCAAGAGCCTCTTCTTGTTTTCTGATTATCCTTTTCTCTTCAGCTGTCAATGTTAACTCCTCCTTCTGTCCGTTTTTCTGTTGACTACAGGCACTGAGTATTCCCAACCCTAGAAATCCGATAAATACTATCAAAAGTAACTTAGATATTTTCATATAATATTCCCTTCTTTTATAAAACATACAATCTTCAACTATACTAACATAGTTATATTATAGCAAGGGAACTATATATCAGTTTACACCAACCACAAGATATAGTATTTCCGATAATATCAAAAAAGGCGACTTCCTTTCGGAAATCGTCTTTATTTGATTATAGTTTTTTGCCATGAGGTAGTTTTTTGATATAGTTTTCCATAAAGTTCCAATCAGGTTCATATTCCCCGTTGGGATTTTTTTTAGCTGGTAATCTAATCATTGTTTTAGTCAAGTTTGTCTTGTACTTTCTTCCGAATGAATATCTATATCTTTCTTTATCTAAAATAGTTACAATAAACATAGCGTTATATTTGTTTAGATTAGTATTTCTTCCAACAGAAAGTGTAGTAGAGCCGATAAAATCATGGTCTATATAATTAGTATATCCAACCGAACCTTGCCCATCACAAATAAAAACAATACAATTCCCTTTGGTTGCTAGTTCTGGAACGTTTTTAACCCATTCCATAAATCCACCGTCTGATTTTTTTGCCCCTATATATTCTATATCCGAGCCTTCTTCAAGTAATTCTGTGGCATTTTTACATTTACAGCCTTCTAAATCAAATATACCTCCTTTTCCTGCTAACTTAAAATACTCCCAATCAGACGTGTCTAATTCTGTACCATTTGTTTTCAATGCTTGGTCTTGGTGTCGCAATGAATGAGTAAGCTCGATATTCATTTATAGACTTCTGGAACTCTAAACTATGAGTATCAGAATAATCAGTTTCCATATATGCCTCTGCCAACCATTCATCAGTTTCATTAACTTGTTTTACGATAGATTTTCCAATTTTACTGGTTCTATTCCAAAACAACTCTAACCATTCTCTTTCTATTTCTTTCCATACACCTTTACCAGATGTATCCGTTTTTTCAACTCGTCCTAAGTTTTTCTTTTTCATGAAGCCATCATCTTTGTAGTAACCAAAAAATGTTTCTTTGATATTAGCTTTTGAATGCCGTACACCTAAATTAAATACCATACAACAAGCTGAAGCGTTAGCCCCCGGATGAAACACATCAGGAGGTAGTGAAAATACCGCTTCAAGCGTGTGTTTTTTCATCATTTCTTTCTTATAGCGTATGATTTCTTTCTCTTTCGGGCTACCAATAGCACATTGCATAGGTAATAATACAACAAGTTTTCCAGTTTTGACTTTTTCAGCTATTTCGTAAACAAAGTGAAAACCCTTAGAAGGGTCGGTATTTGTTTTGGAAGACCATTCAGCAACATATTCTTTTTTACAATGTTTTCTTTGAGCGTTATAAGGAGGATTCATTAACACAACATTTACACCTTTATCAACATAATTATCCTCATTGAAACAACTACCTTTGACAATATTTGAATTTCCATCACCATGAATCAGCATATTGGTTGTCGAGAGACCGAAAGCAGTATCTTCAAATTCTATACCATATATTTGGTGCTTCTTGACATTATTTCGTTCTTCTTCTGTATCACAATCATCAAGTGCTTCTGTTAATGCTCTTACTAAAAATGCTCCACTACCACAACAAGGGTCTAAAACCACAGAATTTCTACTTATTCCTGCGACCTTACACATGAAATGTACTATATGGTCAGGAGTAAATGCCTGATTTTTATCTGCTTTACCAACATACTTATTGAAAGTAGTAAAGAAAAGGTTTAGCAAATCTTGCCCTGCTGTATTTTTATCGTTAATATATGGTAATATATCCTTCTTTATTTTCCTCAAAATTATGGAAAAGTCTTCTTTTGGAAGTTCTCTTACATCTTGTGAATCAAGTACATTATTTTTTAAGATAGTTAATTTTGTGGCTTTGTTTAAGTCCTTTTCTAGCAAATTGGTTAAAATAATTTCAATTCCTGAAATTATCTGTTTTGTTTCCAATCCTTCAAAAGTAAGACTATACTTTAAAGATAAAAGACAAGTACCTACAAATTGACTACGAATCTTTTCATTTATTCCATATTTATGTAGAAGTTCATTTAACGTGTAAGTGTTTTGAACTAATTTCAGTCGATTATTTTTTGTCCCGAAAAACAAGTCAAAATAATACTCTAAATTCTGTATGGTATACTCATTTTTATTAGCATTGTCTGAACCAATTGTTCCACTATCATCTGTCCATATTAAAAAATCATCATTTTTAGTATTAGCTAGAATAGCAACCACTTTATTATTTGTAAGTTCTTTTTCGTAATTAACATACGCTTCTAATTGCTCAAAATCGTTATTAGTATATGAAGTCTTTGTTTCCACAAGTATAGATAAACATCCATTTTCAAAGCGAATATCTATGTCCTTATACCTTCTTTTATAATCACTTTTTTGATAATCAGTAATGTCTTTGCCGATTTCTTTGAGTGCTTTTTGATAGCTAAATTCTTCGTTTTCGATATTTGAAGTGAGGTAGTCTTTACCGATGATGTCAATAATTTCAATACGTTTCATCTTACTACCTCACTTTCAATCCTGATATAAAAAGCCTTCTCACAAAAACGTGAAAAGCCTGTTTTAGGGGTTGACAAAAAGGCTGAATAGCTACATAATCAGCTGGATTGGATTGGATTGGATTGGATTGGATTGGATTGTTGTCATGTTTATCTCCTTCCTTATATAACAATACTATTATACCATAAAAGGCAATTCCTGAAAAGAATTATATCTGTTTTTACACTAATTTATTGACTTCTATGTTTTAAATGATATAATAATTTTAGAATACAAAAGGAGTAGAGAGATGCTAGGTGAGTTTAAATCGTTATGTGATTTAATGAATGCTTTTCCAAATGACTATTATTGTGAGCAACATTTAGAAAAAATTCGTTGGAATGGCTATGTAGTCAGTCCTTTTGATGAAACATCTAAAGTTTATAAATGCAAGAATGGTAAATATAGATGTAAAAACACTGGTAAATACTTTAGTGTTAGGACTGGTACAATGTTTGATAATACTAAAGTCTCCCTTCAAAAATGGTTTATAGCTATCTGGCTAATGACATCTCATAAAAAGGGCGTTTCCTCTCTTCAACTGTCAAAAGATATTCATGTTACACAAAAAACAGCTTGGTTTATGCTAGAGCGTATTCGTAGATGTTTCGGTTCAGAAAATAATAATGAGTTAGATGGAACTGTAGAGGTGGATGAAACCTATATTGGAGGAAAAAATAAGAATCGTCATAACTCTAAAAAAGTCAAAAATGCCCAAGGTCGCTCCCTAAAAGATAAAATCCCAGTTGTTGGTATGGTTGCACGAGAAGGAAAACTGAATGCTAATAAAGTAACCGATACAGGCACAAAAACTTTAACAGAACAAATCGTAAAATTTGTGAAAGACACTGCCCAGCTTTACACTGATGAATGGTTAGGTTATAATAAAGTTGCGAAAATGTACGACCATGCTTTTGTAAATCATGGTGCTCGTGAATATGTTATTGAGGATGTCTATACAAATACAATTGAAGGTTTTTGGGCAGGTCTCAAACGTGGTGTGCTAGGGATTTACCATTCATGGTCTAAGAAACATTTGCAGGACTATGTGGATGAATTTGTATTCCGCTACAATACTCGTAGTATGGCGGATAATGACCGCTTCAATCTTCTATTAGCATCTTCAGGAGTTCGTACAAAATACAAGGAGCTAATCCATGGATAAACTACATGCAGAAATGGAGCGAACAGTTTCCAAAACGATTGACAATAAGTTAGTGGATTACCAAATTTCTCTTTCTGATAATTTTTACAAAAAATATCTCAGTTATTATAATTGCCCTTATACTCAGGCGATTGTTAAATCACATCGGAAATTTTTCCAAGATTTATCGTATTACGCGATTTACCAAAAGCTAGGAGATATTACAAAAATCAGCATACAGAATCGACTTTCTGAACTAGATACTCTAGTAGATATTTCAGATAACAAAGAGGAGTTCGACACTTTCTTTTATAAAAAGTTTCAGTTTGAATTGCCTGATATTCCTTTTGAGGAGGAAAAACTAGAACTTTCTGATTTTGATTTGAAACTACAACAGGCTTTGAATTATAATCCTAAAGAAGATAAACAGTTAAGAAAGAGAAAAAGCTAGACTTTTGAATATAGACAATCACATGAACTAAATCTTATAGGAGGAAGATGATGGATTGGTATGATTATATGATAAATGCATCCAAGCAATCACGTTTCAATGCAAGTCATTGGTTTCGTTATTTGCGAAAAGTCATTTTTGAAGACCATTCTTATTTAACAAATGAGGATGTTGAGAAATTACTAGTCTCCAAAGAATTAACTGATTTTCAAAAGGTTAGTTTGAAGTATGCTATTCAAGAACATACTCCAACCCATGAATATGTGGTTTCATTAAATAAACCTGCCAAATTAGCTAATGTACAAAAATTGATGGAGAAATACAAACATGGATAAGATGAAACCTGTTTTTGAAGCCTTGAACCAAGAGTTGTCTCAAGCCAATCTTCATTTAACCATTATTTGTGTTGGTGGTTATGTTTTAGAGTATCATGGTTTGCGAGCTACACAAGATGTAGATGCTTTTTATGAAGAAAGTCAGAAAATCAACGAAATTATTGCTCGTGTAGGGCAACGCTTTAATTTGAACACTGACGAAGAACTATGGCTCAATAATAATGTGGCAAACATGAACAGACAGCCACCATTACATTTGTGTGAGACCCTATATTCATTCGAAAACTTAACTGTTTTAGTTGTTCCAATTGAATACGTATTGGGTATGAAGATGGTTAGCACAAGAGAGCAGGATTTGAAAGATATTGGAGCAATCATCAAATATAAACACTTTCATTCGCCATTTAATACCTTTGATGGTTTGAAGAAAATGGGATTTGATAGCATTGATTTCTCTGTTCTCCTAGAAGGCTTCAGTTATGCCTATGGGATGGACTGGCTAGAAGAATTTTTTAAAGAAAATCAGGATAAACTAAGAAGGTATTATTGATAGTCAGGACAGAAGAAAAGACGATTTCCTAGTTTGGAAGTCGCCTTTTTTGATGTTGTCGAAATACTACATATTGTGGTTGGTGTAAACAGATATATAGTTCCCTTTCTTATTATAGCTGCATTTGATTATAAGATCGACTAAAAGCATCTAAAATGTCTTTTGGTGCCTTGTCATAGTCAATCGTACTTTCAAGCGTTCCTTTAACAATGGTTCGACTGGTTGCTGCCGCATCCTCACATGTGACCAAAGTAATTTCAGCAACTCCTTCTGTGTCATTGATGACATCCACGCGCTCTGGTGCGACACTTTCTATACTAGAAATCGTATAGGTATAGATCTTATCCTTATCCGTGATATAGATTTTCATCCCTATTTTGGCACGATCTAGAGGCGAAAAGAGCATATCACTAGCTCCAGTAATTCCAAAGACATGGTGGCTGGCCAAGGCATAATTTCCTTGCCCCATTTGTTGATCTTCTTTCATAGTGCCAGCACCATAGTAGAGTCCAACATTATCCAAACCTTTGAAAATTGGCAGATTCATCGACACTTCAGGAATTGAAATGCCACCAATAACTGGCAATTTTTGAGCCTGCCACTGAGCATTAATCACCGCTTCTGTCGAAAGAGATTGGACTTCGCTAAACTCAAAACTTGACTCGACTGCCTTATTTTGCTTGATTTCTTCCTTAGAGACCTTGCTAACCTGGTATTGATTCGTGTGCCAAACCATGATCATATTACGAATTGAGGAGTTGAAAATCAGAGCTAGGGCAACTAGAAATAAAAGGAAAACCGCACAGTTAATGATAAAATTTCTGAGCTTGAATTTTTTCTTAGATTTCTTCACATCCATCCTCCTCTTATTCTACTTCTTCCTCATCGTCTTTTGCGTCAGGCGCAACCGTTGTAAAGGTGACAATCTGGGCATTTTGATCCAAACGCATAACCTTAACTCCCATGGTTGAACGACCTGTCTGAGAAATATTAGCCACGCTTGTGCGGATAATGACACCAGTATTAGTGATAATCATCAAATCTTCCTCGCCAGTAACAGTCATCAGACCAGCGAGAGGTCCATTCTTATCAGTGATATTGGCTGTTTTAATCCCTTTACCACCACGGCCCTTGGTTGGATACTCACTGGCAAGAGTTCGCTTACTATAGCCTTTTTCAGTAATGACAAGTACTTCGTCACCCTCAGTAATCACACCTGCTCCAACGACCTGGTCGCCGTCCCGCAGATTGACCCCACGAACACCAGTCGCACTACGACTCATGCTCCGAACAGCTGTCTCATTAAAGCGGACAGAATAGCCAAATTTAGTACCAATGATAACATCTGCAGCACCATCCGTCAGAAAGACATTGATTAACTCGTCTTCATCTTTCAAATTCAAGGCCTTGAGACCGTTTTGACGGATATTAGCAAATTCTGTTACGCTGGTTCGTTTAACCACACCTAGACGGGTTGTAAAGAAGAGGTAGGAATGATCGCTACTGTCCTGCTGGACGTTAATAATGGTCTGAATGGTCTCTCCTTCATCCAGTTTCAAGAGATTGACCACTGGCAAGCCCTTGGCTGTACGGCCGTACTCAGGGATTTCATATCCTTTGAGACGATAGACTCGGCCTTTATTGGTAAAGAAGAGCAGTCTATCGTGGGTACTTGTTGAAACCAGCTCTTTGACGAAGTCATCATCTTTGACACCAGTTCCTTGAACACCTCGGCCACCACGTTTCTGAGCAGTGAATTCTGCCTGATTCAGACGTTTGATATAGCCCTTATTAGATAGGGTAATCAAAACATCCGCTTCCTCGATCAAATCTTCATCTTCAAGAGAAAGAACTTCTCCCACCATCAGCTCAGTTCTGCGGTCATCCGCAAATTTACGCTTGACCTCGTCTAACTCTTCCTTGATAATAGCGACAACGCGCTCTGGCTTAGCCAAGATATCAGCCAAGTCCGCAATCAAAGCAATCAGTTCGTCGTATTCTGACTGAATCTTATCACGTTCCAAACCAGTCAGACGGCGCAGACGCATATCAAGGATAGCCTGACTCTGGCGCTCAGAAAGTTCAAACTTAGCCATCAATTCAGCTTGGGCTTCTGCGTCCGTCTCGCTATTACGGATAATGCGAATCACTTCATCGATATGATCCAACGCAATCAGCAAACCAGCTAAGATGTGTGCTCGAGCTTCCGCCTTTTCTTTATCAAAGGCAGTCCGTCGAGTCACTACTTCTTTTTGGTGCTCAATGTAGGCTAACAAAATCTCACGAAGAGACAGAATCTTCGGCACACCATTTTGAATAGCCAGCATATTGAAGCTGAAATTGGTCTGCATCTGAGTCAACTTGAAAAGGTTATTTAGAATGACATGAGCAGAAGCATCACGACGAACCTCAATGACAAAACGGACCCCTTCACGGTTGGACTCATCACGAACAGCTGTGATACCGTCAATGCGCTTTTCCTGCACCAAACGAACAATATGCTCATGAACCTTGGTCTTATTAACCATGTATGGAAACTCGGTGACGACAATTCGCTCACGGCCATTTTTCATCTCTTCAATTTCAGTGCGAGAACGAAGAACAATCGAACCCTTCCCCGTTTCATAAGCCCGGTGAATACCAGACTTGCCCATCACCAGTGCTCCTGTCGGGAAATCTGGACCAGGCAGGACTTCCATGATGTCACGAGTCGTTACTTCTGGATTATCCATGACAAGCTTAACGGCATCAATAGACTCACCAAGATTATGTGGAGGAATATTAGTCGCCATCCCAACTGCAATCCCTGTCGCTCCATTTACGAGCAAGTTAGGGAAGCGAGCAGGAAGAACCATCGGCTCTCTCTCGCTGGCATCATAGTTGTCAATATAATCAACAGTATTTTTGTTAATATCACGAAGCATCTCCAGAGCAATCTTGCTCATACGTGCTTCTGTGTAACGCTGGGCTGCAGCCCCGTCTCCGTCCATAGAACCGAAGTTTCCATGGCCGTCTACCAGCATGTAGCGATAGCTCCACCATTGAGCCATCCGCACCATCGCTTCATAAATAGAGGAGTCGCCATGCGGGTGGTATTTACCCATGACATCCCCTGTGATACGAGCTGATTTCTTGTGAGGCTTATCAGGCGTAACGCCTAGCTCATTCATGCCATAAAGAATCCGGCGATGAACCGGCTTAAGACCATCGCGAACATCTGGAAGAGCCCGAGCCACGATAACACTCATTGCATAATCGATGAAACTGGTCTTCATTTCGCTGGTCAAATTGACATCTACTAAGTTTCTATCTTGCATTAAAAAATGCCTCATTTCAATATTAAATCACTATCTCATTATACCACATTTTTGCTATATATTCAGTATTTAAAACCGAATATAAAAACGTTTACATAGCCTTTTTGGGGTCAAAATACCACGGTGAGCCGTGACAAACTGTATCAAAAGTGGTAGAATGTAATTGTATGGGGAAAACCCCAAAAATAATAAGGAGATGTTTAGAAATGACTGCTACTAAACAACATAAAAAAGTCATCCTTGTTGGTGACGGTGCCGTAGGTTCATCTTACGCTTTCGCGCTTGTTAACCAAGGAATTGCACAAGAGCTTGGAATTATCGAAATTCCACAATTAC
>ERZ773004.90-NODE-90-length-58590-cov-5.480721_pt1 | contig 58590 bp, 47 predicted proteins | sample MGYA00580667_ERZ773004 | MGnify/ENA primary metagenome ERZ773004 (study PRJEB29015, sample SAMEA2737963) | human oral metagenome | biome: human oral; feature: human-associated habitat; material: dental | place: China | collected 2123 ... | reverse complement strand
TTTGGGCGAAGTGGAAAGGCAAAACGCACTTTTCGAGGAACGAAAAAGAACGTTTGTTTATTTGTTGACGAGTTGGTGAGTTAACGAGTTACACTTAAAAGGAATTGATTTTAGAAACTTGTTCGCATCCCCCACTTTGCCTTCAACGTATCAGCACAACAGCATTTTGATAGTACAATGCCGTTTGTAGTGGGGCTACAAGCACCTTGTAGTGCCGCTACAAGCACTTTGTAGTACCAGTACAAGCCGCTTGTAGTGCCAGTACAAGCCGCTTTGTACTGACGCTTGCGCCTGAAATGTCACATCTCGCCCATAAGAAATTAATCCCCAACAAAGTCTTATCAATGATAACAAGCTGACGAGTTGATGAATGAACAAGGCTATATACTGCTGAGCAAGCAAGCATTTGGCTTAACTCCTTAACTCCATAACTCCTTTACTACTTAACCCCTTTACTACTTTACTACTTTACAACTTAACTCCATAACTCCTCTAACTACCGCCTTATCTCTGCAAAACCCACCAGCCTATCAGCCCTTTCGCCCAGCTTTCGATAATAAACAAGGACTTGGTAGCGGTTCTCAGTTTGGTAAAACGAACCCTCCGAGGGTACTGTCGCTATCTGTCCGTTGGGCTGTTGCCACACGTATTGGTACGAATAATAACCCTGTTTGAGCAAGAGCGACAAGCGATAGCACTGCGCCCCCTCGTCGAACTGCATCTTATAAGGCGCGGAAAGCTGGTCGTTTGTCCACACGCCGTTCACAAACACATCGCCAGCCAAACGCGGCGAACGCAAAGTGAAGTGCACATGAACGTATTGGGAGGTGCTGTTGTTTTCCCTATTGTCACTGTTGCGGATGTAAAACGCACCGTTGGCATCTTCGTCGAACACGTAACTGCCGCGTGGCTCGTCGGGCCAAAGGTAGGCGTGGTAGGCCTCGCCGTCCCAATCTATCTTCTCAACGCCCATGTTGGCATGTCGTACATCCAGCATTTCGAACTTGCGATACTCGTTACCAGCCTCGAAAACAAGCTGTGCGTTGTGCGACCAACGCAGTCCGTCGCCCATCACGAATTGGGGTTTGGCGTTCACAACGGCGTTATCCCATCGCCCATTTTGCATCACCACGGTGTAGATTTGCCGCTGAACATCGGTTACAGAGAGGCCTCCGCCATACTTCACCTCCATTGCCACCTGCTGCCAACGGCTGTTAATGCCCTTATCCGTATTGGCATCTACACTGAGTTTAATGCCCATGCGCGGCTCAACCACCATAAAACAGCATTCGGCCACGGCCTTATCGTCGTCGTTGGCATCGTAGATGGTAACGCGGTAGTTGCCGCTCATCTTCAATTTACACCGCTCGTTGGGAATCTGAAACCGATAATGTGTGTACAGCACGTTTGTGTTTATCGACTGTTCCACATGCTCTATCACGTTATCTGCATTAAATCCGTCGATATAATCACTCACAAAGAGGTCGCCAGACGTGCTCCAATCGGCGTTGCAATGCTCCACTTTGTAGGCATAACGCCGATATTCGTGTGTCAAGTCGTCGAAAGCTATGTTCACCGGCACGCCTTCTCCCAGAGCGATAACAGGCATGGAGAGCCAATTATTGCCTGCCACCACCTGCAACGAGGCGATGTCGGGGTTTAATATGCGGTTGCGCTGAGCCCAGCCTGCAACTGAAAGCCATAGGCAGAGCATAAAAAAGGTGAATCGTAATGGGCGCATAAGCGTGCGATAAAAGGTGTAAGGGGTTTAGGAGAAAGAAAAAATCGGCAAGCCTAACACATGGGTTTAGGCTCGCCGATACCTATTTATTTCTGCTGTTTGAGGCGTGTTCTGCAAACATTCCTTGGCGACATAATGCCACAGAGCGTGCTTACAAACGCGCCTTAACGGTAGGTTTATTCGCCTTGCAGGGCAGCAACGCCGGGCAGAACCTTACCTTCGATGGCTTCGAGCATGGCTCCACCACCCGTAGAAACGTAAGAAACCTTGTCGGCAAGACCAAATTTGTTAACCGCAGCAACCGAGTCACCACCGCCTACAAGCGAGTATGCGCCGTTTTCTTGGGTTGCTTGGGCAACGTACTTGGCAATTTCGCCCGTGCCGTGAGCAAAGTTTTCAAACTCGAATACACCTACGGGACCGTTCCAAAGGATGGTTTTAGACTCGAGAATGATTTTCTTCCAGATGGCCAACGACTCTTCCGAGGCATCCATGCCTTCCCATCCGTCGGGTATTTGGTCGATGGGTACAACCTTACGATTGGCGTTGTTGTCGAACTTATCGGCTGCAACGGTAGCCACCGACAAGCTTAGGTTAACGCCTTTTTCCTTGGCTGCGGCGATAACGTTCAGTGCTTCGGGCATCAAATCGTCCTCGTGTAGCGAATCTCCAATCTTTCCGCCCTGTGCCTTAACGAAGGTATAACCCATGCCGCCGCCAATGATAAGGTTGTCTACCTTATCGAGCAAGTTTTTAATAACGCCCAACTTAGAGCTTACTTTCGAACCACCGATGATGGCGGTGAAGGGGTGTTGGGCATTCCTCAACACGTTGTCGATGGCTGTTACCTCTTTCTCCATGAGGTAACCCAGCATCTTCGAGTCGGCATCGAAGTAATCGGCGATGACAGCTGTCGAGGCATGACGGCGGTGAGCCGTACCGAAAGCATCGTTAACATATACGTCGGCATACGAGGCCAGTTTCTTGGCAAAGTCTTTTTGCTTAGCCTTCATTTCCTTCTTTGCCTCATCATAAGCGGGGTCGGCCTTATCAATGCCCACGGGTTTGCCCTCTTCTTCGGGATAGAAGCGTAGGTTTTCTAGCAACAGAGCCTCACCCATCTTGAGGTTGGCGGCCGCATCGGTAGCGTTGGCGCAATCGTCGGCGAACTTTACGGGTACACCCAAGCGTTCTGAAACCTTGTTAACGATTTGCGAAAGCGACAATTTGGGGTTCACCTTGCCTTTGGGTTTGCCCATGTGGCTCATCATAATAACAGCACCACCGTCGGCCAATATCTTCTTCAAAGTGGGAAGAGCGCCGCGAATACGGGTGTCGTCGGTGATGTTTCCGTTCTCGTCCAATGGCACGTTAAAGTCCACACGTACAATTGCCTTTTTACCGGCAAAGTTGAATTGTTCGATTTTCATCTTTATTAATGTTATGAATATTTTGTTTTATGCCTGAATTGACAAGCACAAAGTTAGTGATTTATCTTGATATACAGCTTTTTTTGATAGGAAATTCGCCTTTTAGCTTACAAGATACGGCTTTACTGGCACCACCAAACGTAATTTGCAATGTACACTTGCCAAACGCATTCGCCAAGCAGACAAGCGAAACGGCACTGCCCCACGGGCAGACCACGCACGCTGAACGTGGGGAACTACGTTGTGGCTCACGCGATGTCCACCTTCTTTTATGCCGTTCGTTTGCGCTTTGCTCCGCTACATGTCTTGTCCGCCATACACGTTATACGATACCTTTTGGGCATCCCACTTGTTTTTTGCCTTCGTTTCACCCTTGGGATAGCCAATAACAATCATGCTTAGAGGCACCATCGTTTCGGGCAATTTCAGCACTTTGCTCATTTCAGAACTGCATTCTTCTAGGGGATAAGCGCCTGTCCACACTGCCCCAAGCCCCATAGCATGGGCTGCAAGCAAGATGTTTTCGGTGGCAGCAGCGCAGTCTTGAACCCAAAAATCGTGCCCTGGCCCCTCAATGGCCTTGGTCATGTCGCCACAAACCACGATGGCAAGGGGCGCATCTTTGGCGAATCCGGCTTGGGCGTTGGTTTCGGCAAGAGCCGCCAACAGTTTCTTTTCGGTAACCACCACGAAGTGCCACGGCTGTTTATTCACAGCGGTAGGTGCCGCCATACCAGCGCGGAGCAACCTTTCCACCTTGTCTCTCTCCACGGCTTTGTCTTGATATGCACGAACAGATACGCGCGAAAGGATGTTGTTGTACACCACTTCATCGCTAACAGTGCCTTGCGAACCGGCGCCACCGCTCATGGCTAGCTTGGCGCAAAGAAACACCAAAGCCAAGGCCAGCGCAAAATTGAGTATTGTTGAAATCTTCATGACTTATATTTCTTACCAGACGGAGTTGAATATTGGCTATACTTAAAGAGCGAACCCGTTGGGCAAACGAAACGGCAATAGGGACGAACAACCACCGTTGAGAGCAAAACGAAAACTAAGGCTATGCCAATGACCACCCAAGAGGCCGACTCGAAGATGAATGCAGAGAAGGGTTCGTAGTCTATCCAGTCGAACCACACGCCCGTCCACAAACAAAACATCAGCACCGCCCAAAGTCTTTGCCTGAACAGGTCTAGGCGTTTCATAGTCTTGGGCTTCATCTTTATCTTGTAACGCACGCACTTGCCCGCTAGTTCTTGCAACGAACCATAGGGACACACATGGGTGCAATAGTACGATTTCTTGCCAAAAAGCGGATAAACAAAGGCTGTTACAAGCATCACAACAGGAACGAGCAGGGCCAGAACGTTCATGCCGTTAGACATGTAGCCCACCATTGAGGTGTAATTGAGGAACGTACCGCACCAAAAACCAAGTATTGCCACATTCAACACATGCTGCACAAGTCGGTAACGCCTATTCTTAATAAAGAGCGGAAGTACGGCTGCCATCAATGCAACGGCCAATGCGGCAAGCGATTTGGCAGAAAGATCTAGCTTAGACCAAAGGTTGGCGTCGGCCTTTGCCTTGGCCGCATACTGCAATCCCCTTTGCATGTTCTCTACAATGGCTTTGGAAGTGAACGTTGCACCCGACACGGCATCCACCTGCATGCGTTGTGCCTCATCAATAGATTTACCGTTCCATTTGGTGAGCAGTTGCGAAGCCTCTTCAAAAAACTCTGGCGTTTCGGCATTGTCCAGTGCCTTTACCCCAACCACATGGTCGTCTTTCAACGATATTTCCAAAGGCACTGTTCCGCTATACCCAATAATGTCTTTGCCAAGGGCAGTGGTATTCACTACCACCGTGCCGTCGTCCAAAGTCCTTATCGTGTCTTCGCCAGCTGCAATTGCCTTTTCTTTTTGCAATAGGTCGTGCCCTTGTATCTTACCATCCCTACGAATGCTCACGCCAAGCACAAGCAAAAAACAGGTTATAAGACTTAGGAGTTGTTGCCATTTGGCTGACTTACTCATTATATATATTGGGTTTGTTATCTTCGTTTTCGCAAAAAATCAGGCGCCAAGCCATCAAATACGCAAACGTTCTCATTGCAGTTGGTATGGCGTGTTGTCTTCAATTCCGGCCTCGCGCAAGGCCTCTTTACGCTCAACGCAAGTGCCGCACGTACCACAATGCACGTCGCCACCCTTATAACACGACCACGTTTCGGCATAATCTATGCCCAATGCGCGGCCACGGCGCGCTATGTCGGCCTTGCTGATGTTGGTATATGGCGCCACAACGCGTACACGAGCGAATGTGCCTGCCTCAACAGCAGCGTCCATAGCGGCGATAAATTCGGGGCGACAATCGGGATAAATGGTGTGGTCGCCGCCGTGATTGGCAATAAGAACCTTAGTCAACCCATTACTTTCGGCTATACCTGCCGCCACTGCAAGCATCACGCCGTTGCGAAAAGGCACAACGGTCGACTTCATATTCTCCTCATCGTAACTGCCGTCGGGTATGCTTTCGCCGCTCTCCAACAAGCTACTCTTAAAGTATTGGTGCATAAAGCCAAGCGGTATAACCACATGCACAATGCCCAAACGTTGGCAATGCAAGGCCGCCAAAGGCAGTTCATTGTGGTTATGGTTGCTGCCATAGTCGAAAGAAATGCCCAATGCAATCTCGTCTTTCTTTTCGTAAAGCAGCGTAACGCTGTCCATTCCGCCACTCACTACAATTACCGAATCTTTCATTTGCTTATTATATCATTAAACTTGATTGGCGGATTTAGCCACCAAACCAAACTGTTCAAAACCGCGCATACATGCCTACGTACTGCATAACACTTGCAGAACAAAACTTAAAGCTAAGCAACGGCACCGCATGCAACTAAGATGCGAATATCGCAAAAATAACTTAAACACGCAAGAAATAAGGAAGAAATCTTGCTATGTGTACAGGTGTAAAGGCTTAACCAAAACCCTTAGCACAATCGGCAAACGCTTATTTTTAAATTAAAAATACGTAATAATATTACGAAATAAGTAAACAAAACACACCGTTTACACTTTTTATTAGTATATTTGCATCGTTGTCACCAACATATATACTATTATGATTGCAGAATTTACTATTGAGAATTTCTTTTCTATAAAGAAACCTCAAACCATTAGCTTTGAACCTACGTCAGATACATTTATGTCTGATGAGTATTCGTGTGAAGTAAAGGATGGAATAAGGCTGTTGAAGATAGGCATAATTTATGGTGGTAACGCTTCGGGAAAAAGTAATATACTGAACGCTATCCACTTTTTTAAGACGCTCGTACTAAGAATGCCCCAAGACCGCAACGAGAAAACGGGCGTTGTTCCTTTTCTGTTGAACGACACTTCAAGGAACGAAACAACGAAGATGTCTATGGCGTTTTATGTCAATCAAACCAAATTCGTGCTAAGTTTTGAATTAGACGAAAAGCGCATCTGTGCTGAAACATTAATTGTTTACGACTCAAACAGACCTACAAAGCTATACATTCGTAGCTATGACAAAGGCACAGACGCTACAACAATTGCGTTTGGGGCTAATCTAAAACTTACAAAAAAGAGCCAAGACGTTATCTTAGGAAACACCATCAACAATTGCAGCGTGCTTGCCGCATTCGGAAAAAGCAATGTGGAAAGAACCAGATTGAACGATGTTTACGAATATTTTGCCTACCATATTAGGGAGGTGTTGACTCCAGACATACGGTTGTCTGATTACGTAAAGGCGCATTTGAGCACAGACGAGCATGGCGAACTGAAACGTTTTTTATTGAACTTTCTCAGAGCATCCGACTTTAACATCGAAGACATTGCCCTACATAAGGGCGATAAGATGTTTACTTCCGAACTAAGGCAACTAATTTCGAATGCCTCCATCGACGACAAGACAAAAGAGAAAATACTAAATAAGGGGAGAACAACGAACTTGGAACTGATGTTCACCCACCATGCTGGTGAAAAAAAGTACACCTTGCCCGAAGAAAACGAATCGAATGGCACAATAAGATTATTAGGAATGGCTGTTATACTGAACTTACTGTTGAGAGAAAAGCAGTTTGTGGCTATCGACGAAGTGGAGTCAAGCATTCATTATGAACTGCTGTCCTACTTCATCAAGGTGTTTTTGGCCAATAGCAACCAAACATCCCAATTGCTATTGACTACGCACGACATCAATCTTCTCAATGAAGACTTTATCCGTCGCGACACAATTTGGTTTACTGATAAAGACGAACTGGGCGAAACAAAACTTGTTCGTCTCTCATCGCTTGGTCTCCATAAAAACCTTTCGCCATACAATGCTTACCGCCAAGGAAAGCTGGTTAAGTTGCCTTTCTTAGGCAGCCAATATCTAAACCTTAACGATTAGCCCCATGAAACGGACTGTTACAAAGAGTGTAGCCATCATTGGCGAAGGAGAAACAGAGTGGTTTTACTTCGATTCGCTGAGGATAACGTGCCGCTATCCCTTCAAAGTGGCTCCCGATTTTCCACAACACAGTGACATCAAACACATTTTAAAGCTAGTAGAATCGTACCTTAACAAACAACAATACGATTTCATTGTTTGCCTGTTCGACATGGATAGACTTCTTCAACAGCCCTCTGAAATGCGGCTTTACACGAATGCCAAGAAGAAATACGGAGCAAAGAAATATGCGGGAAGAGTGATGTTCATAGAAACAAATCCTTGTACAGAGTTTTGGTTCTTACTGCATTTCTTGCCCAATGTGGTGTGTAGACAATACGAAAGCTACGAGCAACTGCTGCCCGAACCGCAAAACACATGCCAGGATACGAGAAGACGAAACGCTACTTCATCAAAACAAACCTATATAAGTATCTAACTGAGCATGGCGACTTAGAAAGAGCCGTGCAAAACTCTGAGAAACTATGCCAACTATGCCAAAAATCGCCCGAAGATTTAAAGGCTTATTCGGAAATTCACAAGGTGATTGGATTACTTAAAACGATATAGGCGCAAGCAATTGTATTGTTACACATGTTCGGGATAAAGGCTTGTTCTTAAAACAACTCGTTGATGTATTCACATAAAAACCACTCAAAAGAATAAAACAAAACTTATAAACTCATGAAAACCCAACAACTCCCGAATACATCGACTCATCAACTTACAAACTCAAAAACTCAAAAACTTATCAACTCAAGAACTTACAAATTCATCATCTCAATAATTAACGAACTCACCAACTCACCAGTTCAAAAACTTAAAATGTTACTTTTTACTTTACAAACTAACTCTGATTTTCGCTCCATTCTAGCGAATATATTGGTTAAAAAGTAGGCAAAAAGCCACTATTTCTAACCTTTCATGTTTTGGGATTTGTCTGTTTTTAAGCCTAGAACCTGCATTTTGCACCATTTTGCCTTTCTAGATTGCTTGCCAACTCATTATTTTTTACGCCCAATAACCCACTTTTAGCCCCTAAAACCCTACCTTTTAATGGTTCTTTTGCCCTTTCTAGCCATGTGTTTCATGGATGTAAGAGGGTTTGTTTATGCAATTGCTATGGATATTTATGCTTTTCGTCGCGCATTTAGGGGCAAATTGCACCGCATTTAGCAGCATTTTGCCTTGCGTTTAGCACCAAGATGCACTCCATTTTGCACCAAAACGCACTGCGTTTAGCACCAAAACGCACTCTATTTAGCGGCAAAACGCACTGTATTTTGCAGCAAACAGCTCCCGAACAGGTACAAATGGCGGCCTGTTTAAATAAAAATTCATTTTGCGGTATTCCCATGCTAACCCCATTTTACACCCAAACCAACCTTCGCGAGAATCGATTTTTTGCGACAAGGTGGGCGATTGGTGAGCAGAAAGGGCACTCATAATGTTAAAAAACGCGCTGAAAGCTTTACAAACTTAGAGCTTGCAAACTATATTATTTATATAGTATGCTCTACAAAGGGAAACAATGCGTAAACAAACACAATGCAGTTGGCACAATTCCAACTACTATCTCAACGTTTTATTCAAGCCAACATAGGCTTTTATTCCAAACCAACATGTCATGCCAAAGCTTTTTTTACGTTCGACATAACAGGTTGAAAAGACCATCAATAATCAAAATAACGTCGTTACAACCTTATCCAAACAAGATGCGCAATGCCTCTTCTACCTTACGAACGGGGTGTAGTTTGATTGTATAACGCGACGGGTCGATGCCCGAAAGGTTGTTTTTGGGTATCACCATATCGGTAAAACCAAGCTTTTCGGCCTCGGCAATGCGTTGTTCTATGCGGTTCACAGGGCGCACTTCGCCGCTAAGTCCCACCTCACCTGCCATACACCACTCCTTATCTATGGGCGTATCTACATTGCTAGACAGCACGGCGGCAATGATACTAAGGTCCATAGCCAAGTCGGTTACGCGCAAACCACCGGCGATATTCACAAAAACGTCTTTCTGTATAAGCTTAAAACCCACGCGTTTTTCAAGTACGGCCAAGAGCATGTTCAGTCGGCGTTGGTCGAAACCCGTGGTGCTACGTTGCGGTGTGCCGTAGGCGGCAGTCGAAACCAAGGCTTGCGTTTCTACCAAAAACGGCCGTACACCCTCGATGGCACAGCTAATGGCGATGCCCGAAAGGCCTTCGTGGTCGCGAGTGAGCAGTAGTTCGCTGGGATTAGACACTGGGCGGAGTCCATTTTGCTGCATTTCGTAGATGCCCAACTCGGAAGTAGAGCCAAAACGGTTCTTGATAGAGCGCAATATGCGGTACATATAATGCTGGTCGCCCTCAAATTGCAGCACCGTATCTACGATATGCTCTAATATTTTGGGACCTGCCAGCACCCCCTCTTTATTGATGTGGCCAATGAGCAGCACAGGAACAGACGACGTTTTGGCGTACCTAAGCAATGCCGAGGCGCATTCGCGCACCTGAACGATACTTCCTGGCGAGCTGTCGATAACTTCGCTCTCGATGGTTTGGATAGAATCCACGATAAGCAAGTCGGGCTTTACATCGTCTACCTGCATCAAAATCTTCTCCAAAGCGTTTTCGCTCAGCACGATAACGTTGTCTGCCACGTTCTCTTCTATGCGATCGGCACGCATTTTCAGCTGATGCGTGCTCTCTTCGCCGCTAACGTAGAGTATTCGCTTTTCGGGCATTCGCAAAATGGTTTGCAACACTAGGGTACTCTTTCCAATACCCGGCTCGCCACCAAGCAAAACAATGGAGCCACGAACTAGTCCGCCACCAAGTACGCGATTCAGCTCATCGTCGTGCAGGTCGATACGCGGTTCGTCTTTGGCTTGCACCTTCGAGATGGGCATGGGCGTGTTACGCGTGGACGAAGTGTTGCCAACTCCACCCGCTGCTAGCCGTTTACCGCCTCCCGACACCGAAGGAGCTACGCGTATTTCCTTAAAGGTGTTCCACTGTCCACAACTCGGACATTTGCCAATCCATTTCACCGACTCGTGTCCACAATTGTCGCAAACGTATGCTGTTTTATCTTTTGCCATGGCCTACAAAATTACGAAATCTTTTTTTTCGCAACAAAATTATTGCTAAATTTGCAAGGATAAAACCTCACGAAGAGGCCGCCTTGAACACGGCAAACAAGGTATTTAACAGCAAACACCAATTACAATGACCCTATTTCACATTCGCACGCTCGCCTTGGCCACGCTAACCACGCTGCTCTTTGCCTGCAACGGCAAGGGCAATGCGCCGCAAAAGCAAAGCGAACGACAAACGACAAACGACTCGACACTGCGAATTGCGGTGATGCCCACACTCGATTGTCTGCCGCTATACGTGGCAGATGCAACGGGAATGTTCGGCGAAGAGCACCTCAACGTGCGATTAATGAAGTACACGGCACAGATGGATTGCGACACGGCCATACTTAGAGGCAGGGTTCAAGGCGTGTTCACCGATTTGGTTCGTGTCCAACGCCTGCGCCAAAAAGGAGCCAACTTGCACGAAGTGGGCGCAACAAATCTGCATTGGCAGCTGATAAGCAACCGCAATGCGCGCTTAAAGGACGTGCGACAATTAGGAGATAAGATGGTGGGCATGACCCGTTTCTCGGCAACCGACTTTCTTACTGCTGACCTCATCGACCGCAGTAAGCCCAAAAACGAGGTTTTCCGCATACAGGTTAACAATGTGTTTATCCGCTTGAAGATGCTCGTTGGCTACGAAATAGATGCCGCTTTCATGCCCGAACCGCAAGCTACTGTGGCCCGAATGGGCAAGAACAACGTGCTGGCCGACACCAAAGCCAAGGACATTAGGCTAGGCGTGGCCGTGTTTAGCATGGCCGCCAAAGACCAAAAGAAGGTGCGCCAAGCACTGCCTGCCTTTGTTAAGGCATACGATAGGGCATGCGATTCGCTTAACATCAGGGGCATACAGCATTATGCCGACTTGCTAAAAGCCCACTTCCAACTGAACGACGCTGCCGTAAAGGCACTGCCTAAAACAGCCTTTGCCAAGATGTCGGCCGTGAGAGAGAAAGACAGAAACGCCATTAAAGACTTTCCAACGCAATGATTAAAGACGACATTAACAACATAAGGTGGAATATTACGCCCGAAAAAGAGAGCATCCCCGGACTTATTCTCTTGTCGAAAGAACTAGGGGAGGCACTCAACAGGATGCGTAACGACATAAACAGCTCCGGACTAAGGAAGTTTTACGAACATTTGGAAAGCATCGAGGAGGACTATCGCTTGATGAAAGACTTCATTAAGCGCGGTTTCGACGACCCCAAACGCGAGGAAGTGTACAACAGTCTGCTTAAAAGACTGTATCACCTGCACTGCGACGTGATGATAACGCGCAGAAAGCAAAACACATCGGGCTTTAACTATTACTCGACGTTCAACGTGGCCACCATGCCGCTAGACGATATTAGGCAACGACTGGAAAGTTTCGTGCAAGACACCGCACTACTTTCACTCGACCCGTCGGCAACTAACAGCGAAAAGAAAAAGGCGATATACGCAGAGCATCACGAACTGACGACGGCCCTGTTCTATCACCTCATGACCGACACGCATTGGAACGAAGAGACACAGAAGTTCTATCAAGAACTGTTGCTATCGCCCACTATCGACAGCATGGATGCGCAGTTACTTGCCGCCGCCTTACTCTTAGCCTTGCTCTTAGCCTTCGATGCGCGTAAGTTTTCCACCCTACTCTACCTCTATCAGTACGCCACAGACCCGCAAGTAAAGCAACGCGCCTTGGTGGGATGGGCGCTTACGCTGCCAAAAATAGAGATAACGCTTTATCCCAACCTGGCCGAACAGCTGCACAAAACTGTCAGTTCGCAAGCCGTTCAGCGCGAATTGCTTGAACTACAATACCAAATAGTGTATTGCATCAACGCCGAAAAGGCCATGCAAGAAATACATCGCGACATTCTCCCCACAATGATGCGCGGCCAAAATATCGTTATGGGGACTCAAACGGACGAACAAAAGCTGCAAGACATCCTCAACCCTGATGCCGAAGAGCGGGCAATGGAAGAGTTGGAGAAAAGCTATACGCGCATGATGGACATGCAACAAAAGGGTGTGGACGTGTATTTCGGGGGCTTTTCGCAAATGAAACGTTTCCCATTCTTCAATCGCGCCAGCAATTGGTTCGTGCCTTACTACCCCGAACACCCAGAACTGAAACCGCTTGAAGGGCTAGACGAAACACGTTTAGAACAAAATATCTTTGAGCACAGCTCGTTCTGCAACTCGGATAAGTATTCGTTGAGCTTGGCAATGGCCATGATTGCCAACCAAATTCCTGCCGAACTGAAAAACGCCATCAACGCCAATGGCATCGAGATACAAGGCAATATGGACGTCGACAAAAGCAACCCAGCCTACATCAGGCGCATGTACTTGCAAGACTTGTACCGCTTTTTCTTCCTCAACAACATGAAAGAAGAGTTCGTCAACCCTTTCCGAGGCGGAGGAATTGTGATGCGCGGACTGTTTTTCGGCAACCAACTGCTGGCACAAGTGGGGCTATCGTCGCAGTTCGTAACCTTTGGTAAGTTCCTTTATAAAAGAGGACTTTGGCAGCTGCTGCAACTATTTACCTCGATATACGAGTTAGACACCACCCTAACCAGCAACGAGTGGCTCTACTTTCGCGCCGTGGCAGCCATGCAAACAGGTAAGTACGGCGAGGCTAAAAGGCACTTCGCCGAGCTGATGAACCGCTTGCCCGAAGACGATAAAGTGGCTCATGGCTATGTGGAAACATGTATTCAAAGCAACGATTTCGCCCATGCAGAGAAGGTTTTGGAACGCTTGCAGGGCGAAGGGAACCTCTCGACCGAACAAGAATTGTTTCTGGCCAAGGGCTATGCCCACGCAGGAAAGGCAGAGAAAGCCACCGAACTGTTGTTCAAGCTTAACTACGAGCACCCCGACAACATGGAAGTGAAACGCCAGTTGGCACTAACCCAACTGCAAGATGGCAAAGCCGAAACCGCCATCGACCTGCTGAACAGCATTGTTTACAACAACAATGAAGTGGATGCGAAAGACATGCTCTACTTGGCGGCCGCCCAATGGTTGGGCAACAACACGCAAAAGGCCATCGAAATGTTTGTGAACTTCCTCAAAAAAACAGGCGAAAAGCCCAGCGAAACCCGCTCTGGAATAGACGAAATATTGCATTTGCTGGACTCTATGGCCGAGAAATACAACCGTTCGGCCATAGACATAAGGATATTGACAGACATTGTGGCCGACGAAATGGAGGCAAACAACTCGCCAAACATAAATAACGATTAGGATGAAAACCATCATACGCACTACATTAACTCTGATTTTCGCGGCTATGGCAACCTTTGCCTTCGCCGACGATGCGCCATCCATCAGCCCCGTGGCCACTTTCTTCACTCCAAACGGCGAAGAACAAAGCAGCGATTACCAAGGCTCGGCACCGCTTAGGGCGCGATTTGCGGCCAACGTTGCCAACGCCGACGGCTGGAACGCGCACTACGAGTGGCGGTTTTACACCGACTCGAAACGCCAAACGCCATATCTCTCGCGATTTGAAAAGGACACCGAGGTGACGTTCACCGTGGCCGGAACCCACTATGTGGAGCTTTACGCTACCTTTGTGCAAGGCACCGACACCGTGGAATATACGCAAGAGTACTGGAAAACGGCCGACCCCATACGCGTTAGCATCGCCGAAAGCAAGCTCGAAATGCCCAATGCCTTTACACCCAACGGCGATGGCGTGAACGATGTGTATCGGGCAAAGCCCGGTTATCAATCGCTTGTAGAGTTCAAGGCCTACATATTCAACCGCTGGGGGCAGAAAATATACGAATGGAAAGACCCTGCTGGCGGTTGGGATGGCAAGTTTAACGGACAAGATGTGAAAGAGGGCGTGTACTTTGTACAGGTTAATGCCAAGGGTGCCGACGGCAAAGTGTTTAACATCAAGAAAGATGTTAACCTGCTAAGAAGCTACATAGAATAATGCGCCCCTAAGACATGGGCTAGCTAAGGGCGACAAACGAAAGGCACACCGCCCAACATTAATAACAACAGGACAACAAAAAATGCAAGACGAAAAGATAAATGTGTGGGGTGCGCGGGTGCACAATCTCAAAAATGTAGATGTGGAAATACCGCGCAATAGCCTCACGGTCATCACCGGACTGTCGGGTTCGGGCAAGTCGTCGTTGGCCTTCGACACCATCTTTGCCGAAGGTCAACGTCGCTATATGGAGACGTTCTCTGCCTACGCACGCAATTTCTTGGGCGGAATGGAACGCCCCGACGTGGACAAGATAACAGGCCTAAGCCCCGTTATCAGCATCGAACAGAAAACAACCAACAAGAACCCACGCTCTACCGTAGGCACAACAACCGAAATTTACGACTATCTGCGACTGCTTTATGCACGTGCCGGCACTGCATATAGCTACGCCACAGGCGAAAAGATGGTGAAGTACACCGAAGAAAAGGTGATACAAATGATTTTGGAACGCTATGCCAGCAAGCGCATCTACATTCTTGCGCCATTGGTTCACCAACGAAAAGGCCACTATCGAGAACTGTTCGAGAGTATGCGACGTAAGGGTTACCTGTACATGCGCATTGATGGCGAGGTAATGGAGATAACCCGCGGCATGAAGGTAGACCGCTACAAAAACCACAATATCGAAGTGGTGATAGACAAGTTGAAGGTGCAAGGCAAGGACGACGAACGCCTAAAAAAGACCATTGAGGTAGCTATGAAGCAAGGCGACGGCGTTATTATGATTCTAGATAAGGACAACAGCGAACTGAAAAGCTACTCTAAACGGCTGATGGACCCCGTTACGGGCATATCCTACCCCGAACCAGCGCCCAACAACTTCTCGTTCAATTCGCCCGAAGGCGCATGCCCAAAGTGCAAGGGACTGGGCTATGTCAATGAGATTGACCTCAAAAAGGTTATCCCCGACACCAATAAAAGCATCTACGAAGGCGCTATCGCACCGCTGGGAAAATACAAAAACCAAATGATTTTTTGGCAGATAGATGCCATTCTCAAAAAGTACGACTGCGAATTAAAGACTGCCATCAAGGATGTTCCTGCCGATGCGCTCGACGAAATACTGTATGGTTCGATGGAAAGAGTGAAGATTGCGAAAGAACTTGTACACACTTCGAGCGATTTTTTCAGCACATACGATGGCCTGATAAAGTATCTTAAAAGCGTGATGGACAACGACGACTCGGCCAGCAGTCAGAAATGGGCCGACCAATTCTTGGCCACATGCCAGTGTCCCGACTGCAAAGGGCAGAAACTTAAACGCGAATCACTGGCGTATCGCGTGTGGGACAAGAACATTGCCGAGCTAGCCAGCATGGATATCAGCGACTTGAAGACGTGGTTAGACAATGTTGAAGAGCATCTTGACACCAAAGGGCGCAAGATTGCGGCCGAAATTGTGAAGGAAATACGAACGCGCGTGAGCTTTCTGCTCGAAGTGGGGCTCGATTATCTCACGCTTAACCGCCAGTCGGTGTCGCTGTCGGGTGGCGAAAGCCAACGCATCAGGCTCGCCACGCAGATTGGTTCGCAGTTGGTTAACGTGCTTTACATCCTCGACGAGCCAAGCATTGGCCTGCATCAGCGCGATAACGAGCGGCTGATTGCCTCGCTTAAAGAACTGCGCGACCTAGGAAACACGGTCATCGTTGTAGAACACGACAAGGATATGATGATGGCCGCCGACTACATCATAGACATCGGACCCAAGGCAGGCCGTAAAGGGGGCGAAGTGGTGTACCAAGGCACACCCCAAAACATGCTGAAAGGCAACACCATCACCGCCAATTACCTTAACGGACGAATGAAAATAGATGTGCCCGCCCACAGACGAGCGGGCAACGGCAAAAGCATTTGGATACGCGGAGCCAAAGGCAACAACCTGAAAGACGTGGATGTGGAGATACCCTTGGGCAAACTGATTGTCGTTACGGGCGTAAGCGGCTCTGGAAAGTCGACGCTCATTAACGAAACGCTGCAACCCATACTCTCGCAACACTTCTATCGCTCGCTGAAAAGGCCCATGCCATACGATGATGTGGAGGGAATAGACAACGTTGACAAGGTAGTGAACGTAGACCAGTCGCCTCTTGGGCGCACACCACGTTCTAATCCCGCAACCTACACGGGCGTTTTCAACGACATTCGCAACCTTTTCGTAAATCTTCCAGAGGCAATGATAAGGGGTTATAAGCCTGGTCGTTTCTCGTTTAACGTCAAGGGCGGCCGTTGCGAGGCATGTTCGGGCAACGGATACAAAACCATTGAGATGAATGTGCTGCCCGATGTGATGGTGCCTTGCGAGGTTTGCCACGGCAAGCGCTATAACCGCGAAACGCTAGAAGTGAGATATAAGGGCAAGAGCATTGCCGATGTGCTGGACATGACCATCAACCAAGCAGTGGAATTTTTCGAGAATGTGCCCAACATCTTGCAGAAAATAAAGACCATTCAGGATGTGGGCTTGGGCTATATCAAACTGGGGCAACCCTCCACAACACTGTCGGGCGGCGAGAGTCAGCGTGTAAAGCTGGCCACCGAACTGAGCAAACGCGACACAGGAAAGACCATCTACATCCTTGACGAGCCCACAACAGGTCTGCACTTCGAGGATATTCGCATCCTAATGGACGTGTTACAGAAACTGGTAGACCGTGGCAACACGGTGCTAATCATCGAACACAACCTCGATGTGATTAAACTTGCCGACCATATCATCGACATGGGTCCCGAGGGTGGGCGCAACGGCGGCCTCCTCCTTTCGGTTGGAACACCCGAAGAGGTGGCTAAAAGCAAGGCAGGATTTACCCCCAAGTTCTTAAAACAAGAACTAGAAATGGTTAAATAAGCTTGAAATGGCTTTACATTTAAGGCTATTGGGGATAAGCAAATGGCAAGCATGCATGCCGTTTGCTTATCCCCAATTCTGTTATTTACGACCAAGCAAAACACACGATACCGGATTAAATACGCAAATTTGTGCCATTTTTTGAGACAACCTATCATTATTTTTACTAAATTTGCCACAAACAACAACCATTCTCACCCAACGTAACGCCCCCACTTGTTTGAGAATGTACAGGGAATGGGCACAAAACGTTTGGCCATGAAACATTGAACAGCTATCGAAAATAAGCTGAGGCCACAAACCGCCTGCAACCTTTAAGGCTAACTTTACCCTTACCCCGACCTCTACTTTAAGCATTTAACTAACCGTAAGCAACTTGCTTACACAAACCAACATATTATGAGAAGAAACTTATTACTGCTCTTCGTGATTACCTTTGCCCTAACAATGCGTGCGCAAGTAAAAGGCAATCAGCCGCAAAACAAAAACTATCAGCAAGCTATTGTCGACTCAATGAGCAAGGCCGTGCTTAGCTGTAACATTTCACCATTAGACAACGTGGAGAAAGAACTGAAAGCAAAGAAACCCTATCGCGTGTACAACTATTGGCTAAGCTTTTGTCTTTTGCATAAAGCCCTCTATTTTACAACGATGAAACAAGACCAACAAGCGCAAGCATGCCTTAACGAAGGGGAACACATTTTTGAAACGCAGGCTGGGAAAAACGCGGAAGAATACGCGTTACTTGCCTACATCCAAGGCGTTAGCATCAAATTTGTTAAGGGGATGGATGCCGCTGTTATCGCAAGGAAAAGCGTTAACAATGCACAACAGGCCACACAAATAGACCCCAAGAACACGAGAGCTTGGTACGTGTTAGGCATGTTAGACGATTACACGCCTAAACAATTCGGCGGACAACAAAAGTGTGAGGCTCTGCTTGAAAAGGCACTAGCACAACCCACATCCAAAACAAACAACCCATACGAACCCACATGGGGAAGAAAAGAAGCCTACAACCTGCTACTAGAGTATCTTGTGACAACTGGTAATAAAGAAAAGGCGAAAACCATTTACCAAAAGGCTAAGACGGAATTTCCTAACGCACCAGAGTTGAAAAAGTATGAAAACCAGCTTTAAACTTGTACTTTTTGTTGCGTTATGGCTTGTTCCATCGCATCAATGCCGTTCGCAAACCATTCGCGGAAAGGTGTATGCGGACACCGAAGCGGCGTTTGCTGCCAATGTGTTTCTTAAACACCACACAGATATACACGCCATTACCGACGAGGATGGCCAGTTCGAATTACCCTTACAAGATGGCATTCTCCCAGATACGCTCATGGTAACGTATGTGGGATATAAAGACTTTGTACTACCATTAACGGTGCAAAACCTTCCCGACAGTCTCACCATAAAGCTGTTATCAAATGCCATAAGCCTATCAGAGGTAACAATTATGGCCGATGCCACTTCGAGTAAGGAGTTTGCAGTAACAAAGCTCTCCCGACTGGAAGTGCTGATGAGCCCTTCGGCCTCTGCCGACCCGCTGAAAGCTATGGGTATGATGGCATACAGCACACCCACTACCGAGAGCGCAAACCCTGAGTTGCGCGGTAGTGCTAGCGGATATAGCAGGGTGGTTGTAAATGGAGTTCCCATATACAAACCCGTTAGAAACCAACAATTAGACGGCATGGGGAATTTCAGTCTCTTCAATGCCGATATCGTTGGTGAGCAATATGTGTACCCCAGCAACCCTCCTTTAGAATACGGCAACGCCACAGGAGGCATCGTAAACATACGCACAACGCAGAGGCTACCCGAAGGACAACACACACGCGTGTCGGCATCGCTAGCCAGCATAGGTGCATTTCATAGTTTTAAAATGGGTGCGCAAAGTTTCGTACAGACCTATGCCAATCTACAATCCTCCGAACTTTATCGGCCTGTTAACGCCAAAGGACTTAGGCATTTGAAGAATTTCCGCTCGGCAGATGTTGGCTTAAACCTGCACACGCAGCTTTCAAAGGGTATGCACCTGAACCTTTTCTCGTATTATATCAACGAACGTTATGCGGCAAATAGGGAGTTATTTAACTACCGCGGAGAACAAAACGCAACCAACAAACGCAACTTTAACATATTGAACCTTGCGTACAGCACAAGTTGGAAAAACTCGTTCGCACTGAACACGGCTACTGATGTGGCAAGTACCCATTACCTTTTTGGAAGTATTACCGACCACACACAGCAGTTATCCACTTTTGTTTCCTTGGCGTGGAAACATTGTTTAACTGAAAACCTGTCGGTTGCAGTGGGTTTAGATAACGAATATTTAAGGTACAAATACAACGGAGAATACCCATCCGCCTATTTTCTAGTGCACCCAAGCAATGAACATAACCATCGAAAAGCTACCAGTTGGATGAACAAAAGCGAAGGATATGTATATGGAAAATGGCAAATGGGCAAGCTTTCTGTTGGTGGTGGGGTGCGGCAAATGGTAAGCAAGCTGTTCAGTTCAACGCTTTCATATCAAGCCAGCATGAGGTTCAGCCCTAACAAACATAATACCATCATCGCTAGCTTTGGCGAATATAACGCCATTAACCGCCCAACCTATTACTCCCGAACATTCAATAAGGCTTTTTCTAGGCAGGCATCACTCGACTATTCGTTTACAAAAGGCAATGGAACATTGTCTGCCGCTTTATACCACAAGCGCGAACGACTGCCATTTCTTTCGCCAAATCTACAAGAAATGCTCCCTATTGCACAGCGTATTACAGGCATCGAAGTATCAGGGAAATATAGTTGGAAACAGTTTACAGCATTTGCTTGCTACACCTATCTAATGTCCTCTACCTTTATCGACAACAAGTGGCAACGCGCCGAAAACGATTTTGGACATACGGCAAAGGCAGAAATAAGCTATTTCAACATGAAACTGATCAACATTTCACTAAACTGCATGTATCATCCAGGCAAATATTTCACGCCCATAATAGGCAAACACGATGTAGGTACACAGCCTTATCCTGTCTTTGGTGCATACAATAGCGAGCAACTTCCCCATTACCTCTCCGTAAACCTCGCGTTAAACAAGTATATGCAAGTGGGTAAAACGGCAGTTGTTGCCTACCTCACGCTTTCAAACATCCTCAATCGCAACAACGCTAACTATACTTACTACGATGAGCAATACGCCAACCCACTAATAGAACCCTTGCAAAAACGACTGCTGTACTTTGGTGTGGTGGTTAATTTCTAAAGTGCGACGAAAGAGGGAGCTACATTTCACAACACTTCTAAGCCTTTATCTGTATGCCATTATCACTATCGCATTTCCATTGCCAACTCTCGTAAGTTGTGAATTGTGGGATAACAGGTAAACACGCAAACATGATAGGCGCACTGTTTCAAAGAGATAAAAATTAGAATGGCGGTTGATGCAAGGTTCATCAACCGCCTTTCGCTTTCTTGAAGACAACATCTTTATTATTCCAATAAAATGAGAGGTGCATAGTCTTTCTTGCATAAAGCGTATAGCGCGCCATCCAAATCTCGCTTATTATATATGAGTTCAATATAACAAACAGCTCATGTACATGTTAGTGGCGTTGCGCCAACTACCGCTACGCAGCAACTAGCATAGCGATTGTTTCTTATTCCAAACTTGCATAGCCAATTGTACACACATCAGTGGTTACGAAAGTTTTTCTGCTTATTTTCATTGTACAATAAGTTATTTTTCATATTTTTGCAAAAGAACAAGTAATTAAACAGAAACCGCTTTGGCACAAAAAGAAAGGAGGCCAATAAGACATGCCAAGGTGCAGATAGACCTAACTTAAACGTTCAACATAAACTTACTAAAAGATGAAACATTATTTTCGCTGTTTAGTTGGCATCGTCACAGTGCTGATGCTTTCTTTATTAATGGGTTGTAGCCATCATAACACTGAAGAAGAAGAGAATTCTGAATGGACAGGTCGTTATGAAGCAAAGGTTGTGGGTGTCATGGAAGATGGTTATGTAACCACTGATGCCGTATTATTGCCTAATGGGAAAAAGCCTAGTATTTTAACTCGGGTTTATTTTAACAAATCCAATCTGCCTAACGAGACTTTCGAAGAAGGAAAGATTATATGCTTTATAGTGGTAAAGACAATACCCACACACGATATAGTTACTTGGGACAAAATTTACATTAACGCAATTGTCAAACCCTGTGAATAAAAAACTATGAAATCTATTTTATACTCATACTCACTAGTGTCCAGTTATAGTGGATTGGTCGGCCTTTGAAATAATTGAATTACAGCCTATTAAGCGGTGTTTGGTCAACTGAGTAATCGAGAGAGCTTGCGTGACTTGATTGTTGCTTTAGAAGCACATCGAGCAAAGCAATACCATCTTGGATTAGGACGTGAACCAATAGCCAAAACAACTCTTGTCTCGGCCAATCATAATCGTGACTACAGAATTTTCGAGGACTTTGCCTTCTATCTGATGAAGGAAGCTTGTGAGAAACGAGCAACAACTTCTTGGGTATTCCTGGTAAGAAATATGCATTCGATTTAGCGACCATCCCTCTTTGCCTCTCTACATTTCCATAGACAAGATTCAGAAAGATGAGGGAGGAGTCAAGGCTCATGTCTTATATGACATTGAGGCTCAAGTTCCAGTCTTCTGCATGATAACCCCTGCAACAAAACCCAATTCAGCGGAAATCCCTTTAACACTTTATGAGCCAAACGCTTACTACATGTTCAACAGAGCTTACGACTCACATAAAAGAGAAGCATCAAGAGTCATTCAGGCCTGTCAGATACTAAGATGAAGAAGAGGATAGAGAGCTCACTTTTCTCACCAATACCAAGCATCTCACAGCTCTTGAAGTTGCAGAACTTTATAAGAAAAGATGGTTGGTAGAACTTTTCTTCAAATGGCTGAAGCAGCACCTAAAGATTAAAAAATTTTGGGGTACAACGGAGAATGCCATCCGTATCAAGATTGCTATCGCCATAATGACCCACAGTCTTGTAGCTATTGTCCATCATGACATGAAATTGGAACGCTCGTCCTACGAGGTCTTGGAAATCCTTAGCACCTCACTCACGGACAAAAACCATTTGGCTGATCTGTTCGATAAGACTAAATTCAACGAAGTCAAAGAACTAAATTGTCCCCTCATTCCAGGGCTTTTTGATTAATATTTTACTCTCCTAAATTTTAACGGGACACCAATGCGTTGAACAACATAAATAAGCGATATATTTAATCATCTTCATAATTAAATTCGACTTTACTTTGAAGTATGATTTCTTTAAGAACTTCCGCAACCATCCTACGTTTACCCAGTTCTTCAAGATATTTTTTTAATTGTGGAATATTGATGATCTCCTCTATACAACCAAGATAGTCATCAACCACTTTTTGTATAACATATGTCTTCAATGCATCAGTCTTTAACTTTTCCATTAAATCCTCGGTTGTTTCTTCTGATTTGATAACAAATGACAATGGGAATCGTTCAATCTTCTCAATGTCAAGGAAGTATTTCTTAAAATCCAAAGTCTCTGTAACCTGAAAGAAACGACCTAATGGTTTCATGACAAAATCAATACCACCATCATTTGCATTTGTACGACCTGTTTTGTACAAATGAAGATAGTCTTCTTTAAGCTTTGCCATTTCGGGACTGTATCCCCAATAGATTTTTACGTCTTTGTAATAATACTTTAGAATTGAATAACTCACGATTTCAAACAATCTTGCATCAACATTTGGTGCAAGAAGAGTCATTATAAAATTAGTCACCTCTGTGCTTTCTTCTACATGAATATTTTTCAGAGTTTCACACTGAATAATAAAATGTTTGAAAGCATCTTGCTTCACCTCTACATAATGGTCAATTATATTTATTATGTCCGCTGCAATATTATAGATATGCGTTCCAATTTTTATCTTCAGGTAATTCTCATTGAACCAATATCTTTGAGTTTTTAAATCACGTATTATAGGGGATATCCCTTTTTGTGTTGGGAAATATTTGAAGAATTCATCATTCAAACGTGAATTTAGTGCATGGTTCTGAAGTTTTGCGCCAAAAGGCAATTCTCTTTGTCTCTTGAATAGGACAGAGAACTGCGCACCTTCATAGTCAGAATATTTTCCTGAATTGTCAAAACCTTTACTAAGATAATCCTCAATGATAACATAGATTGCATAAAGGTTTGCAAAACTACCTCTTGCTTTAGCACCCTTATTTGCAGATTTCGTTTTATAAACAAGGTATTGCAATAAATAGCTCTGTGAAAATAGTGGTTCTGCATCCTCACCATACTTATCTTTGAGATAACTGTTTATGTATAAAGCAAATGTTGATACCATATTATCCAAAATTAAACAATGTCTGTTCTTTTGATATTTCTTTCTGATATGATTTTCTCTCGTGCTCTAATTTCTCACCTTTATATTCAGAGGCGATTCCCAAGCGTCTTAGACCTATTTTGAAATATTCTTCTTGAATTTCAATTCCAATAAAGCGTCTATTTAGTTGCTGTGCAACATAGCAAGTAGTGAAGGTTCCACAGAAAGGGTCTAACACAATATCCCCAGGATTGCTACTTGCCTTCACTATACGTTCCAACAGGCTAATAGGTTTTTGTGTTGGATGATTTTCATATTCTTCCATTCTGTATCTTACCCTTGCAAAATTCCAAACATTACCTGGCACCTTTTCAGCTTTATATGGCTGAGGAGGATTTTTTCGATAATCTATGAGTTTGCGTTTAGAGCCAGTTTTAGCTTCTACAAGTATATCTTCTGAATTAAAGATATAGTTACTTTTGTCTTTTACGCAGAACAAAATAGGTTCATACATTGAACCATAGTATTTTTTTGCTTGAACCCCAGAGCTATCGTAGGACCAGACTATCCTTGAGAGAATGCAAACTTTATCTCTTACATACAAATCGAGATATGGCATGAACTGGGTTGAAGTCATGAGATATAAAGAACCATTAGGCTTGACTTTTTGTATACAAAGGTCTATCCATAGGTAACACCAATTAAGATATTCCTCGTCTGTTTTCCATTTATCTTTACGTCCAGCAAAATCCTTGCCGATATTATACGGAGGATCTACAAAGATTAAATCCACAGACTCATTTGGAATTTGTTTAAGTATTTCCAATGCATCACCATGGTAGATGCAACCATTTTCGTTTGAATATGACTCAATTATATTATTCATTTGACATTTGTTTATTTATAGTTGTAAGGTAGATTCAACTAGCAAGTGCAAATTTATAAAATTTTTCTACGGAAACATTCATCTGGTGCTGAGAAATTCAATTTTTCTCCAGTTCTGCTATTAATTATCATTATTACTTTCTTAATTTTCTGATGACTTATCTCATTGAAATCAGTCCCTTTGGAATTATATTGAAGTCATCTTGACTTTTAATATTTCTACAAAGTGAGAGGTGTTTATTATCTTTGTGCCGTAAAGCCAAGATAAACACTCCGCTCATGTACGAAGTACTGGACAAGTAAACGATAAAATCTGAAATTCTGCGCCATTTGTCTGTGTCAAAACGTGGTTATGCCTCAAAAAGGTTACTTACGAAAGTGGTTTAATACCTTCTGCACAAGTTGAAAACCAGCTGTCAATGGCAGATTACTTCTGTGTTTGCATGATGCCGTTTCTGTTGGCCGTGGGCAGAATACCCTGCAACCGCTCGCGTTGGCGGTTGTAAGCAAACGTGCTTTCCGTCGCCGTTGCCTTTGCATGTGTACACAGCACAATATGTTTTGTCTTGTTTTCAGTAAGAAATTTAACATTATGAGTGCAGTTTTTGCCAACAATTGCCCACCTTGCCGCAAAAAAACGATTCTCGCGAAGGTTCGTTTTGATGCAAAATGGGGTTAGTTGTGCAGGCAGGAAAAATGAATTTTTATTTAAACCGACCGCCACTAACACCCATTTTTTGGCGATTTGCAGCAAAATATAGTGCGTTTTGATGCTAAATGCAGTGTAATATGCCGCTAAACGCAATGCGTTTTGATGCTAAATGCAGTGCGTTTTGGTGCAAAATGCAAGGTAAAATGGTGCTAAATACTGGGCAAAGTGCTGCTAAATGAAAGGTGAGAAGCATAAAAATACACCGCAAATGTATAAACAAAACCTTTTAGAACCATTAAAAACATGGCTGGAAAGGGCAAAATAGACACTAAAAAGTGGCATTTTAGGGTCTAAAAGCGGTTTTGGGGGCGTAAAAATAATGAGTTGGCAAGCAATCTAGAAAGGAAAATGGTGCAAAATGCAGGTTTTGTCCTTAAAAATAGACAAAACAAGATGCTTGAAAAGCTAGAAATAGTGGCTTTTTACCTACTTTTTAACCTGTTTTTTCGCTAGAACGAAGTGAAAAATAAAGAGTGATTGTAAAATAAAAGGCAACAATTTAAGATTTTGAGTTGATGAGTCTTTTAGTTTGCAAGTTGATGAGTTGATGTATTAGGGTGTTGTTAGTTTTTCATGAGTTTATAAGTCAGTGAGTTGATTTGTCCTGCTCTTCGTATATGATAGGAGCGTTTATCTCGGTTTTACGGCACAAAGACAATAAACTTCTCGTATTTTATAGAAATATTAAAAGTCAAAACGGCCTTATTGTGTAAGACACAATGACTTTAATTAGAAAGTTGATAATGTGGTTAACATACTAACGAGGCAATGTACGTTAGGCGAGTTATCTTTACGCCAAACCACAGCTTTGGTAATATTAATGCTCGTTTGACGGTGGAACAACGAAGAAAATCCAAGCAAATACGAAAAAAATGATGTCGCCCAATAAAAACACTAACTTATCAAAGGCATTATCATGGTGTATGCGAGAGGCATTAATAAGAACATGGAAAGAACTTCCTAAAAAACGAGACAAAGACGTTATAACATTGTATTCGAGCATAAACCACAACTTCCAAATTCTAGAAGTAAGCGCCAAACGGGCGGTCTTAAGCTGCTGCATTCAAAGAGAACCGTATCACCTTTTTCTCTGTAAGGTCGATCAACACTCTCCCAAAATGATTTCCGCCGTCATGCGGAAGGCTATAAACACGTTGAAGATAAGCACTAACACTTTCTCCATAATTAACATAAACACAAGCTAACAAGTTTATCTCCACAAAATGATGCCCATTTTTCACATAGCCTAGGTACTGTTTATAATAATGTGTCAGGGGCAAAGGTGCCGTATCATCCATTTCGTCACACACTTCTTTCCCCGATTTTTTGCTATCTTTAGAGCCAACAACGAGATGCTCTCTCCCATTCGCCACATATTTTTCCAATATCTTTTTGGCCATTTTCATCTCTGCAACCGACAATTGATAAGGTTTCTTGTCATTGCTCAATTCTTCCGAAAAGCCTTTTAATGAAAGAATAAAGTCAAGAGAATCTTTATTGTCTTTAATGGCCTCGTAAGGGACACGAGGGTAAAGTCTAGCTTGTTCACTATCAACAGTGCGAGGTTTACTAGTGTAATTGCATCCAGCAACTACAACAAGAACAACTATCAATAAAACTGAAACTTTTATCGTATTCATATAGAATGGTATTATATGGTATTACACTTAAAGATGCCGACAACTACATGACTACTGGCAAAGCATAAAGAATGCTTGTTGGACTAAAAGCAAGAGGAAAGCGGTATTGCAAAGCCTTTTTCACGCAAGCATGTATTATTATGATGTAAGTAACATGACATAAGCTGTGAAAGAACGCTTACAATGGTTGTATAAATGGACGGCATTTTATCACAGCTATCTGTAAGTTGGATATGATAAGTGCGTTTGCACACTACTTGCAACCAACAAGCAAGTGTGTAACGCACTTATCGTTAATTTCGTATTGCAATGCCTAGGCAGCATAGAGCAAGGCAAGCGGCATGTTATACCTTCTTTTTCTTCGCCCCTTTCATCCAAAGATACAGCAGGAGGAGCAGGAAAACAGCAAGGATGGAAGACAACTCGAAGACGTAATGCTGGGGTTCGGTCCAAAACTCCTTAAAGAAGTTGATGCGGCCTAATATCTCAACGGGCGTCCAAAAGACGATAACTGTGGCGATGGCCATGCGGATGTTGGCTCCCCATGAGGCCAAATACAATTGGCGCTTGAACATGAAAAGCGAACCAACAAGGCAGCCTAGGCCAACGAGGAAGGTAACGGGATGGTGGTCGCCAAGGAAATTCTTGTCGTAACAGAACATCAAAAGCAGATAACACCCCCAAAGCATCATGTTTACTTCCATAAAGGTTACGATGCTGGTATGGCGTGTCATGGGTTGTGCAACGATGACTTTGCGTTGGTTGCGGAAACAAACCTTTTGTATCCAGGTGATGAAATCGCAACCGTTGCGCGTACTGAAAATGTACATCACCATCACCATCATCCACAAGCCAAAGGATGCAGGCATGATGAGATATTCGGGTTTGGTAACAACTTCGCCGTTCTCTATTTCGGGCTGAACACCATAACGGCGAGCGTAATAAAGGAAAAGGAACTCTACCCAGCCTGTCCAAAAGAGCAGGCCACCTATCAAACCCCAAATGGTTTGCCGCGTATCGCCCTTAACGAACACGCCAACAATAACCATAACAAGGCCAACAAGCCCCAAAAGGAAACCTGCAACGTGCATGGCAGAAGGATTCATGGTATGCTCCATGATAATCATCAGGGCATGCCCCAAGGGCATGGAAAACAGCACAACTAAGAAAGAGGCGAGCGTGCGCCAAAGATAGATTTCTTTTGTTTTCATTGTTTATAAAGTAAAAAATGGCCCCGAAACATGTTCGGAGCCATTATGTTGACTGTTATTAGCTACTGTGTGCATCGCATTGACACACAACAGCGCGATTATATCGCAGGGTATAAAAGCAGTTTGGGTTATTAAAACAACTTAACGGCTTTTGTCCCCATTTGTAGCAATGATTTAGAAGAACAAATAGCGGTTGTCTACAACCTTGCCGTTGATGTACAGCTGGTTCATGAAGTTGCCCGCATATTGCATGGCACGCTGACGGAGGCGCATTTCGGTTTCCTTAGCGTTGAACTTCACGGGGCGCATGGTGCGACCTGTTACTTGGAACATGTAAACACCGGCGTTACCCTTAACAGGGGTCTTATCGAAAGCACCCTTGGCAGTGGCTGCAACGGCACCGCTAAGTGCAGGTTCGCTTGCGCCTGTTGCGGTAAGGAACACGGGCGAGGCAAAAGTAACTTGGTTAACGGGCGTTACTACGGCACCTTTTGCCTTTGCTGCGGCAATGCTTGTTACGCCATTGAGCTTAGCCAAAATCTGTTCGGCCTTCTTATCCTTTATCACTTCGGCCTTCACCATCTCTTTCACTTGCGAATCGCTAAGGCTACGATAGCCCACTGGGTTGATGCGATCGAGAACTACAAGCAGCAAGTGGTTGTTGTCGCCACACTCGTAAAGGGGCGATACGCTGCCTTCCTTAGCATCGAAGAGCCATTTCAATGCCTCGCGCGTACTGCGTATGCCAGCCAAATTGTGCTGTGAGGTGGTAACGTCCTTAGCCTCTTGCAGGCGATAGCCATTCTTTACGGCATTCTTCACCACGGCATCGGCTGTGGCATTGGCACTAACGAAAGAGCTGAACTGATTGTAAGCCTTGCGATAGGTTTCTTTCGAGAAGTCGATGGTGCGCTTTACCACGGCTGCTTGGTACTTGGTAACCATGCCTTTGCGGTTGAGCACCTGCAAAATGATGTTGCCTTGCGCCAAGGTGATGTTCTTAATGTCGTTCACACCCATCGTGTTCAGACTGTTGATATAGTCTTTTGTGTCCTTATCCATCGAGGGTGCCATTTGGTATTGACGTGTGGTCATCCATGTTTTCTCGCCAGTTTGTCCGTATTTCTTGGCCAAAGCCTCGAAGTCGGCACCGTTGGTGAGGGCGGTGTAGATAGAGTCTGCGGTTTTGTGTGCAGCCTCTGGCGTAGCTCCACCCACCTGAATTTGGCGATATTCCACCGAGTCGGGCAGCTGAACCTTCGCAACAAGCTTAATGAGGTTGAGCGTATTGTCTTGCTTGTTCTCAACAGGACCATACACCGAGCCTACACTCATCGAGTCGAGACGTGCTGCGATGTCGCCAGGATAAGCCTCTTTGCCTACAGGTAGGCCCAAGTAGCTTACTAGCGAGGTGCTTCTACGCACCACGTTTGTGGGGTCGGCAGCCTCGGTCAGTTCCTTCGTGTAGTCGGTAAACTGCTTTCTCAGGTTGGCCTTGTCTTCGGGCGAGGCCTCTACCTGTATGTCGATGTACCTAATATCGCGTGTTTCAACATATTGCTTAAAGCGCGGTTTCAGCTCTTCGTATTTGGCTTTGAGGTCTGATTCGGAAACTTGCACCTTGCTGTCTTCGATGCTCGAATAAGGGAAAGCGGCCAATTGTATTTGGCTTTCTTCGTTCTCTTCCTTGAAAGCCATCTTAGCCTCAACGGGATTAGAGAGCAGGCAGTGAGCCAGCAGGCTCTGATATTTTTGTGCAAGCAGCTGTGTGCGCAGCTGTTTCTCGATAAACGTCCAAAACTTGTAGATGGATTCGTATTGTTGAGCCATCTGGGGGTTGGTTGTTTTTTGGTTCTTGTATTCAGCCAAGAACTTCTTAAGCGAGCTTGCATCGAAACGCCCCGTCTGTTGATTAACAAAGGGTGTCTGCATCAGCATGGGATTGGTTCCTTGGTTCAAGACGTTTTGCATCTCTTGGTCGGTAACGGTGAGCCCCAACTCTTTGGCTTCCTTCTCAACGAGCTTGTTTTGCACATAGCTGGTCCACACCATGTCCTTCACTTGGTTAAGTTGCTCGTCGTTCAGGTTATCCTGTCCTTGTTGCATTTTGATAGCCTCGGCGTACTCGTCAACCATCTTTTGGAATTCTTGAACGCTGATTTTCTCGCCATTCACCTCGCCAACCTGTTGTCTTTGGTTGTTACGTGTGGCCTCGCAAGAACGGAATGCCTCTTCGGCAATAAATGCCAACAAGCCAAGACCAATGATTCCGATGAGAATCATGCCACGGCTTCTAATTTTTCCTAATACTGCCATTATTATTTTAGTTATTTAATTTATTATTCGAGCTTTGGTTGGGGCGAGCCCCAAGCTGTCATCACGCCGTCCACGCTTGCATGGCAAAAGCAATTGGCTAGGGCTAATGAGCTTTAAAATGCGCACAAAAATACGAAAAAGAAATGATATTCTTTAACGTTTCGTGCAAAAAGTGCTTTATTGATGCACTTTTAGTTTCACGAGTTCGATTTTATTCATCGTGTTTTTGAGAATGCGAAACTGGTAAGGCCCAATGTTCACCTCCTCGTTTATCTTGGGGAAGCTTTGATAATGGTGCAAAATAAGTCCGCCGATGGTCATGTAATCATCGCTTTCGGGCAGGTCTAAGTCGAACATGTTGTTCACCTTATCAATCTCCAAGCGGGCCGACAGCACGTAATCGCCTTCTGCTGTTTGCTTGGCCACATACTTTTGGTTGTCGTGTTCGTCTTCGATGTCGCCGAATATCTCTTCAACGATGTCTTCAAGTGAAACAATTCCGCTGGTTCCGCCAAACTCGTCGACCACAACTCCTAAGCTACGCTTCTGCATCAAGAACGTTTGCATCAGCTTTTGGGCCGCCATCGTTTCGGGAACAAATGGCATTTTGCGGATGTGCTGTTTCCATTGGTCGGGATTGCGAAACAGTTCGGAGGAGTGTATGTAGCCAACAATGTGGTCGATGTCTTCTTGATAGACGATGAGTTTAGAGTTTCCGCTTTCGATAAACATCTGAGTAAGCTCGTCGATGGTGCAATCGTTGAGGTCTACCGAATTGATTTCGGTTCGCGGCACCATGCAGTCGCGCACCTTGGTATCTCTAAATTCCAGGGCGTTTTGAAATATTTTCACCTCGTCGTTGATGTCGTCTTCGTTCTTGGCACTGTCTAAACTGCTCTGTACGAGGTAGTCTAAGTCGGTCTTTGAAAAGAGAATGTTCTCGTTTTCCTTCTCAATCCTTACGCCAAAGGTACGCATAAGCACGCGTGCCAGAAACGTTGAGAACCGACTGAAAGGCCAAAGCAGGAGGTAACAGAGGTAAGCCGGCACGGCGAAAAAAGAAAACAGCCTGTTGGGGTTGCTCTTAAAGAAGGTCTTTGGCAGAAATTCGCCCGTAAAAAGCACAATAAGCGTTGAGAGGATGGTATCGGCCGGCACGGTGAAACTGGCGTCCATGCCGCGAAAGATGGTATTGTCGAAGAATTTAGCGATAAGTATACCATATACAACAAGCGCGATGTTGTTGCCCACAAGCATTGTGCTTACAAAGTTGTTGGGATTTTTATAGAATATGGCCTGAACCTTTTGCGAGAGGCCGTTGCGTTCCTTGTCCATCTCAACAAGCATGCGGTTGCTGGTGACAAAGGCTATTTCCATACCCGAAAAGAACGCGGAAAACACCATCGTGACGATTATTCCGAGTACAAGGCTTATACTAATAGGGTCGTCCATATAGAACTTTGTGTTGTCTTTTTGTTATGGTTTGATGTGTTGAGCCGTGCGTTGGCGCAGGCTATGGCTACTAACCACCCAACTTGCGCTGGGGCATGGCCGAGGGGCGAACGGTTTCTTTGAGGGTGTCGGGTGCCGAACTGAGGCTGTCGTTCTTGCCGGCGATGTCGGTTCGTGCAAACGAGCCCTTCGAGTTAGACACGTAATACTTAGTCATACGCTCGTCGCTACGGAAGTAATTGCCCTGCAACTGGCGGTCGGGAGTGATAAGTCGCGAGAACTTATTGGAGTAAAGTTCGTGTCTATTCTCATCGCGAAACAGCTCTTCACTATAAAAGCGCACGCCGTCTTTGGTCTTTACGCGCACTCTTCCGCGCAGTTCCCATAGGCGTTGTTGGTCGTAATAGTAGGCCGTATCGCACTGAATGTAGAGTTGCACGTGAAAGTTTTCGTCGAATTCTTCGAGAAAAACGCCCTTATCGAAAGTCCAACGCGGCGGATTCTTCACTTGGTTCACCTCGTATCGCTCTGTAACGATGCGGTATTTCACCACACCAGAGTCAGAAATAAGCGTATTAACGCCATAAGTTACCATCGTTGGCACCGAGTCTTTGGGGTTTACCGCAGGTGCGGTATGCTCCACCGCCTGTTCGCAAGCGGTCAATGCCACGATGCAACACAGCATAAACGCTAAGCCCGAAGTTCTCAACAAGGTGTACATGCGCAGTTTATTTTTACGATAAAGGGTTTATTCCAACTTCCATTTCTTGAACCATAGTTCGTTGAAAGTTAGCCCCACGTTGATGCGGAACACGTTCTCCTTAATATAGTTCTTTGCTGTTGAACGCACCCATTGTGCGCTAACGTTGAGAAACGAGCGGTTGTTGTACGGGTTGATGATGGGAATGCCAAAGCCAATGCTGGCACTCATCTCCGTTGGACCATCGTTGCCGTACACCTTTATATAAGGAGTGGCGTACGAAACGCCTGCGCGATAGTGTATGCGATTGAAGAAATTACGACTAAATGGCGCAGGACAGAAGTCGCCGCCAAGGGTTAACTTGTGCCTGTCGGTAAGCATATTGTCGCGCAAGGCAAAGCTAGAAACACCCCCATTGGTTTCGTAGCTGGGGAATTTCACAGTCGACCACTGTTGCAAAGTGTAGTCTGCGCCCACCTTCCATTTGCCGTTGTGGTCCCACATAAGCCCCACACCGAAGAAGTTCGGCAAGTTTAAGTCGAAGTTTCCGCCATAAGAGGTGGTGTCCGACACGTTCGTTTGTGAGTTGGTAAGTATCTCTTGTAATTTGGGTTTGCCGCCAATCTTGTGCGAAGGGCTAAACGTTAAGCCCAAGGTGATGTTGTCTTTAGACGACACTTTGGCAGTGTACTGCGCGCCGAAGTCAACCTTATAACTTCGGATATCCATCGTGTACTGATGCACGAGGTTGTTGACGGAACCGTCGCTGTAACTGTTGATGAGTCTGCGATCGTAGTCTCCCCACATGTAAGACATGTTAGCACCCAAGGCCAAGCCCTTAATGGGTTCCCAACCAATACCCAAATAAGCTTGGCGAACGCCGCCCGTACCCGTGTAGGTGTTGGTTAATATGGTAGCATCTGGCTGATCTGTCAATGCCTGAGCGGCCGAATACTGATACCCCACGTTTGTGAAAGGTATCAAACCAAAGCTCAATCCCAGCCTACGGGCGGCCTTAAAGCCTGCAACCACATATTCTATATTGGCGTTTTTAGCGTTACGCTTCACGCCTTTCTCCGAGAAATTGGTGAGTTGCAACGATATGCCGGCATCGAAAAGGAATGTAAGCGTATCCAGTCGAGCATAAGATGCGGGGTTAAGGTAGTTCACCTGATTGCCTTCATGGAAACCTAATCCCAGCCCATTCATGCCTCGGTTAAATCCGCTGGACTGCTCGGAGAGCACACCTAAACCGAACTGACTATAAGGAGAATTAGTTCCACTCTGCGCAAAAGCCGCCATACTGACAGTAGACGCTAAGACAATGCCTATTACTTTCTTCATTATGAGTTATATGTTTATTGCGGAGCTGGGGCTCCATTTATCCGTTTTGAAATGTGGCGAAAAACATACAGACTTGTTATGGTACGCCAAATTAGGGGCAAAATTATCGAAAAAAAACGATATAATCGCATCAAATGTTCAAAAATAAGGTTATTTTTGCATCGTGAAACCAATTATGTTGCTTTTGCGGCACCTTCTTGCCGCAGTTTTGTTATGTGCTTTCCAACCCTCGGCACAGGCTCAAGGCACTCTTGAATTAAAGGATATGGATGCCGTGCGCATATCCTTGCTCACCTGTCAGCCCCACGAAGAAGTATATAGCATTTACGGACACACGGCCATTAGGTATCAGGATGTGGCACGCGGAACAGACATAGCCGTGAACTATGGCATGTTCTCGTTTCACAAACCCTACTTCGTGCTGCGTTTCGTGTTCGGACTTACCGACTACGAAATGGGTATCGAGTCGTTCGACACTTTCTGCGCACAATACGCCTCGTATGGAAGTGGCGTGTACGAGCAGGTGCTTAACCTCACGCCCGAAGAGAAACTGACCATCGCCAAGGCCATCGACACCAACTACGAACCGCAAAATCGCGTGTACAGGTACAACTATTTCTATGACAATTGCACCACTCGTGCACGCGATATGATTACCAACCACCTGCAAGCTAGCGTAGAATATGGCAACGAAAAAGCGGAGGATGCCACCTCTTATCGCCAGATTGTGCACCAATGCGCCAGCCAAACGCCTTGGATAAGGTTTGGAAACGACATGCTGTTAGGCATTAAGGCCGACCTGCCCATCGACAGGGCACAACGCCAATTCTTGCCTGCAAACCTCATGAACGACTTCCAAAGCGCCACGCTAAACAACGGTTCGCCCACCAAACGCAAGCTTGTTGCCTCGTCGGGATGGGTTGTTCAGCCTGGCGTTCAAACCTCCTCGTCTTCGTTTCCCCTATCGCCCACGGCCCTCATGCTCATTCTTGCGGCGATAATTCTCGGCACAACAGCCATCGAAAGCAAGCTTAACACGCGTTTCAGGTGGTTTGATGGCTTTTGGTTTCTTATCTGCGGACTAATCGGCATCCTACTGTTTGTGATGATTTTCTCGCAACATCCCACCGTCAGCATCAACCTCCAAATACTCTTTTTCTGCCCTTACACCTTATTATATATATATAGGGCCGTTAAAAAAGGCAAGGAAACGCAGTTCTTGCGCAGCATAAAGATATGGTGCATACTTATTTCACTCTTCCTCATTGGCGGCTTTTTCCAACACTATGCCGAAGGAGTGAGGTTTTTGGCACTATCTTTGCTCATTAGATACATATATTTAATATATCGACATAAAAGGGCATGAACAAGTACATAACCCTCTTTGCGTTGGCCACGCTAGCCAACATCGAATGCAAGGCGCAGCCTAACGTGGCCGTTCCACGGCTTGTTGTGGGCATTACCGTTGACCAACTGAACAGCGACGACATGGAACAGTTCGCCGCACTTTACGGAAATGGCGGTTTCAAAAAGCTGCTCCGAGAAGGTGTGGTGTACGAAAACGCCCAATACGACTTCGCTCCTATCAACTTGGCATCGGCCACAACAGCCATTGCCACGGGCGCATCGCCTGTGGATAACGGCATAACGGCCGAGCGATGGGTTAGTCGCGAAACGCTCCGACCCGTGGGATGCACCTTCGACAAGAAGTTTTTCGTTTCGCCAAACAACGTGAAGTCGTCTACCATCGGCGACGAAATGAAGATGGCCAGCAACGGTAACGCATTGGTGTTCTCGGTGGCTGCCAACCAAGATGCGGCCGTATTGCAGGGCGGACACGCTGCCGACGGGGTGTTTTGGATTGACGAGGCCACAAAAAATTGGAAAACGTCGGCCTTCTATCCTCGCTCCGCGCAAACGTGGCTCGACACTTACTTGCGCATGCCGGGGCTAGATGTGGCGAAGAAAAACCCCAATCAAGCCACTTGCCAATTTGCATTAGACTGCATTAGCGACCATGTTATGGGGCGCGACGCACAGGCCGACTTGCTCTTCGTCACCCTTTCGGCTAGCAACTCAACTGCCGAAAGCAACCCTTTGCTCGCCAGAGAGAACACGTATAGGGAACTTGACAAAACCCTGGCCGACCTAATCCTCAACATCGAGCAAAAGGTGGGCAAAGAAAACGTGCTCTTTGTGCTTACCGCCACGGGGCGTTCGGAGAGCAACATACAAAACTACGCCAAGTATAACGTACCCACTGGCACGTTCTACATTAACCGAACGGCCAACCTTCTGAACATGTATCTCAACGCCATATACGGCATTAACCGACTGGTAGACGGCGTTTTGAACAACGAAATATACATCAACAAAACCATCTTAGAGCAAAAGCGCATCAACATCAGCGAGGTTTTGCGCCACGCACGCGAGTTTCTCGTGCAGATTTCGGGCGTGAAAGAAGTATATACAGCCGACCAACTACTGCTCGACAACGGCGTTTCGTCGAAAGTGCGCAACGCTTTCAACCACGCCGTAAGTGGAGACATCATCGTGAAAGTGGCTCCGGGATGGAAGATTTACAACGAAGAAACCAAGGAAGAGCAATTGCCTGCAACAGCAAGCCTGCCCTTCCCAATCATCATTTACGGGGCAGGCGTGAAACCCAATACCATTTCCACGCCTGTAACCACCAACCGCATTGCGCCCACCATTGCCCGCTTTATCCGCATCAGGGCTCCCAATGCCTGTGTTGTACCGCCGCTCCCACTTAAATAATTCTACGATAAAGGCGGATTGTTGGCTAATTTCTAGCCAAATAAACCAATTTATTTGTAATTTTGCAGACATTTAGGCGCAATGCCAAAAACAACATGTGGCACAGCCCACGATAGGCCTACGCCAATGATGCAAACTTTCATCACACAACACAGATAATACAACGAAAATGAATTTAAATAAAATCCTACAATCGCTCTTCGGCAATAAGTCGACGCGCGACATGAAACTTATCCAGCCACTTGTTGAAAAAGTTAAGGCCACTTACGACGAAATAAAGGCCCTTAGCAACGACCAGCTGCGCGCCAAAACCAAAGAGATACAGGCGTATGTGCAAAACGCGGCAAAAGAACAAAAAGAAAAGATTGCCGAACTGAAAGCACAGATAGAAGAAACGCCCATCGACGAGCGCGAATCGCTGTTCAATCAGATTGACAAGTTGGAGAAAGAGGCCCTCGAAGTGTACGAAGTGGCCCTCAACGAGGTGATGCCCGTGGCGTTCGGCATTATGCACGACACCGCCAGACGTTTTACCGAGAACGAAGAAATTGTGGTTACGGCTACCGATTTCGACCGCGATTTGGCCGCCACCAAAGACTTCGTGCGCATCGAAGGCGACAATGCCATATATTCTAACCACTGGATTGCTGGCGGAAACGACACCAAGTGGGACATGATTCACTACGACGTGCAAATCTTCGGCGGTATTGCCTTGCACCAAGGAAAGATTGCCGAGATGGCAACGGGTGAAGGAAAAACCCTCGTGGCCACGCTCCCCGTATTCCTAAACGCGCTTACCGGCAACGGCGTACACGTGGTTACGGTGAACGATTACCTTGCCAAGCGCGACTCCGAGTGGATGGGTCCGCTCTACGAGTTCAACGGCCTGTCGGTAGATTGCATCGACAAGCATCGCCCCAACTCGCCCGAAAGGCGCAAGGCATACATGGCCGACATTACATTTGGTACAAACAACGAGTTCGGTTTCGACTATCTGCGCGACAACATGTCGAACTCGCCCGAAGACTTGGTGCAAAGGGCACACAACTACGCCATTGTCGACGAGGTTGACTCGGTGCTTATCGACGATGCCCGTACGCCGCTCATCATCTCTGGCCCCATCCCCAAGGGCGACGACCAGATGTTCGAAGAATACCAACCTTTGGTAGAACGCCTTGTAGACGTACAGCGCAAGCTGGCCACGCAATACCTTGCCGAGGCCAAACAGCTGATAACAGAAGGACAAGAACAGAACGACCAAAAGAAACTAGACGAGGGTTTCCTCTCGCTCTACCGCTCGTTCAAGTCGCTACCAAAGAACAAACCACTCATCAAATACCTCTCCGAAGAGGGCATCAAAGCCGGAATGCTGAAGACCGAAGAGGTCTATATGGAGAACAACAACCGCAAAATGCCCGAGGCCATTGCGCCTTTGTACTTCGTTGTAGACGAAAAACAAAACTCGTGCGACCTTACCGACAAGGGTACGGAATGGTTGGCCAAGCAAGTTAACGACGCCGAGCTCTTCGTTTTGCCCGACATCGCCACCCAACTCTCGGCACTTGAAGCTGACAAGACCATGAGCGACGAGCAAAAGGTTGACCGCAAAGACGAACTTCTCAACCACTACGCCATTCAAAGCGAGCGTGTGCACACCCTCCAACAGCTACTCAAAGCCTACACCATGTTCAATAAAGACGACGAATATGTGGTTATCGACGGCGAAGTGAAGATTGTTGACGAGCAAACAGGCCGTATTATGGAAGGAAGACGTTGGAGCGACGGACTACATCAAGCTGTTGAGGCCAAAGAACACGTCAAAGTGGAGGCCGCCACGCAAACCTTCGCAACCATAACCCTGCAAAACTACTTCCGCATGTACCACAAGCTAGCGGGTATGACGGGTACTGCCTCTACCGAGGCGGGCGAGTTTTGGGACATCTACAAACTTGACGTGGTGGAAATTCCCACCAACCGCCCCATCGCACGTAACGACATGGACGACCGCGTGTACAAAACGGCCAGAGAAAAGTACGCTGCCGTTATCGACGAGATTGAAGACCTGCGCAAGCAAGGCCGACCTGTACTCGTTGGTACAACGTCGGTTGAAATATCCGAGTTGCTCAGCAAGATGCTCAACATGCGCAAGATAGAGCACGAAGTGCTTAATGCCAAGCAACACCAAAAGGAGGCATCAATCGTGGCAAAGGCCGGACAGTCTACCAATGGCTTGGGTGCAGTCACCATTGCCACCAACATGGCGGGTCGTGGTACCGACATTAAGCTGTCGCCCGAAGTGAAAGCAGCAGGCGGTTTGGCCATCATCGGCACCGAAAGACATGAAAGCCGTCGTGTTGACAGACAGCTGCGCGGACGTGCCGGCCGTCAAGGCGACCCGGGTTCTTCTGTTTTCTACGTTTCGCTCGAAGACAAGCTGATGCGCCTTTTCGCATCAGAACGCATCGCACGCATCATGGACCGCCTTGGATTTAAAGAGGGCGAACGCATCGAAAGCCCAATGATTTCGAAGAGCATTGAGCGTGCACAGAAGAAGGTAGAGGAAAACAACTTCGGTATTCGTAAGCACCTGCTGGAATACGACGACGTGATGAACAAGCAACGTACCGTGATTTACGAGAAACGACGCCACGCCGTGATGGGCGAACGCATCGGCATGGACATCACCAACATTATTTGGGACCGCGTTATCAACATCATACAAACCAACGATTACGAAGGTTGCAAAGAGGCGTTCATTAAGATATTCGCGATGGAATGCCCCTTCACCGAAGAGGAATTCATCAATACCCCACACGACGTATTGGAAGAAAGAACCTTCCAAATGGCTATGGGAACCTTCAAGCGCAAAACCGACCGCCTGCAAGAGATGACCTACCCCACCATCAAGGAGGTGTACGAAACCCAAGGCGACCGCTACGAGCGCATTGTGGTGCCCATTACGGATGGCAAACGAATTGTAAACATTGTGTGCGACCTGAAAGAGGCCTACGAAACGGAGGCCAAATCGGTGATTAAGCAGTTCGAAAAGAATGTGATGTTGCACATCATCGACGACTGTTGGAAAGAGAACCTGCGACAGCTAGACGAACTGCGCCACAGCGTGCAAAACGCATCGTACGAGCAAAAAGACCCGCTTTTGGTATTTAAACTCGAAAGTGTGAAACTGTTCGACAGCATGGTGAACGAGATGAACGACCGCATAACAAGCTTGCTGATGCGTGCACAACTGCACGTTGAGCAGCAAGTTCAAGAGGCCGCACCCGAAGTACGCCAGCAACAGCAGTACACAGAGAGCAAAGAAAACCTCGACGAAACGGCTCAAAGGGCAGCCAGACAGCAAGACACGCGCGAAAGTGCTGCACCGCAAAACCGTACGCCCGTGATGAAGGAACACATGCCTAGAAGGAACGACCCATGTCCTTGCGGTAGCGGAAAGAAGTTTAAAGACTGCCACGGAAGGGGCATCGTGTAAGCCACTAACAGGGTTATAGGCAGGTTCTAAAAATTACCTTTGCTGTATTTTTAGCTTTTAGCTGAGCAGGTTTTGCTTACTTCTTGAAGGAGCATAGTGAACTATGCTTTCTGAAAGCGTAAGCGAAAGATGCCAGACAAAAGCAAAAAGACAGTGAAGAGCAATACAACGAACGCCAATTGAACCCTTGCGGGGAATTTATAGAACATGCCTATACAACATTTCAACAACATTTTCCTCCCTGCAAAACGCTTTTGTGGGGAGGAAAATACACACCAACAAAGCGGGTTAAGTTGAGCCTATGGCCTTGCAAAACCTGCCATAAACAAGCACAAGATGCAAGTAAACATCAACAACCTTACAAAAAAATACGGGGATAAAACGGCAGTTTCTATCCCCGTTTTTTCTATGTCAGACAACGAAATTGTAGGACTAGTGGGAAACAACGGGTCTGGAAAAACCACCTTTTTCAGACTTCTTACCGACTTGGTTAAAGCCAACACGGGCGAAGTGAGCCTCAATGGTGTGGACCCCACGCAAAGCGAGTCGTGGAAACAACACACGGGTGTGTACCTCGACGAGGGCTTTCTCATCGACTACCTAACGCCCGAAGAGTATTTCGACTTCGTTGCAAGCATTTCGGACATAGACAATGAAAGCCTAACACAAACGTTGCAGCAGTTTGAAAACTTTATGGCTGGCGAAATACTTGGCCAAAAGAAACTTATACGCGACCTCTCGGCAGGCAACAAACAAAAGGTGGGCATCATTGCCGCCCTGCTTGCACACCCGCAATTTCTTATTCTTGACGAACCCTTCAACTTTCTCGACCCTACCAGCCAAAATGCCTTAAAGGCCATACTTTCTAAGTTTGGACAACGCGAAGGCACAACGGTTATCGTGTCGAGCCACAACCTACAACACACCATCGACATTTCCACACGCATCGTTTTACTGGAAAAAGGCCTCATCATCAACGACTTCAAGACTGTTGATACGGCTGCCATACGCGAATTGGAAAACTATTTCGCTGCCCAATAGCCTCTACAAGGATGTTTTTCCCAAGCATGGCGCGGCTTTAAGCACCTAGATATGCGATAAACGCCCCACTATAAGAAAGGACGCACATAAACACAATTGCGGACATGCAACTAAGAAAAGAGATAGAACCCGACTTCGAAACGGTTGAGAAACGCTACCCAATAGCCCTTAAAGCAATAATGAGTTATACAGCGTATTGCGATGAAAACGGGGACGAAGACTTGGTGGAATATAACAAATTGGCCGACTATCTTCATCAGCTTACGGGGAAAGACATGCCGCAATTTAATCTTTGGGAATGGTGGGAAGAAGAAGGTGCCGAGGTTTTGGCCTTCAAAATTGTGCTGCCCGAACCTCAATGTGTACACAATATCACTATGGACGAACTTTATGAGGTTGTAAAAAGGCTTAAAACCGACATCTACACTCCCTCCGAAGATGGTTCGTTGAAAGAGCTTTTTAAATATCATCTAGACGAGTATTAAAAGTTGTTCTTGGAAAGGAACTTTAATACGTACGATCCTAAACTGTTTGAAAGGAATATAAACGATAAAGGTGAATACTTTGAATATACCGAAGCAGAGATTGTTCAAATGCTTTGGAGATAGTCGCAACACGCTGTGACACTGCTCGCACCCACATTCCCCACTTCACTATATAAGTCTTAACCAAAGGCAAGCCATTCTTTAAAGTGTCTCTTAACAAACTTTTGCTGGCCTAGTGATGCCAACTACAAAGGTGTATAAGTTGGTTAAACTGGTAGTAATAGCCACTAACACATCGTGTTTATAAGCCGTTGACACTAGCTGAAGAACCACTAATACGAGTTTACTTGCCACTAGCTGCCCTTCAAACATTGTAAAAATATTGTACTGATTTTTAACATTATGAGTGCCCTCTCCGCAAAAATTCCGGACATTGGGCGAATTTTCGCTCGTATTCTTCAAGCTTGTAACAACCTGATTTATTGCCAATTAGAGCAATATTAGGCTAAACGCCCACATTAATGGTCGGCAAGTAGAATATTTATACGGTTTAAGCGTCAACCAAAAACCCATCAAGCTATTTCTCATTTCTTTGTCGCTATCTGCCGTCAAATATACATTCTAAACCATTTTATCTCGGATATAGACCACAAATCAACACCAAAATATGGTAATTTGTAGCATATTGAATTGCGTTTTGGTGCTAAACGCAGTGCGTTTTGATGCAAAATGCAGCGCGTTTTGATGCTAAACGCAGTCCGTTTTGGTGCATATTGCAGTAGGTTTTGCTGCATATTTACCACATATTATCGAGAGATATTCATACATTTTCGTGTTATTGAGGGTGCAAAATGGGCGATTATTTTCAACAAAGAGAGATGCAATGTTATATGAGATTGCAAAAAATGGCAGAGAAAACGCGTTGGAGCGGAGCGCAAAATTGATTATATCGGCGCATTTTATATATGTTTTCATCTCATTTTCGTCTAGAAGGTGGTGCCACAAAGAGTGCGTTTTGTAAAACATTATTACCCATTTAACAAATCATAGTTATACTTACCATTGTGAAAAGCGGGTAAAATGGGCGCTTAAAATGGGTACATCCATCCTTCTTTAACCCAAATCGCGCATTAGTCCGCTAGGGGGTAAATGCCGTGATATGCCGTGCCACAACTGCACCACTTGCACTAGCTAGTACAAAGAATAAGCAAAACAGAAGGCAGAAAAATCATCAATAATAGGTAAGCCAAGTGGCAAACGTACGCCCAGCACTACCCATTTATAGGTATTTTAAAAATGAATAACGCCCCATTTGCCACCCCTCAAACGGAAATGTTATAACTTTGTGTAAGCATAAACACGTAACACAGACAAATAGGAAATGAGATTATCGGAACTAAGAACGGGAGAAAAAGCCGTTGTGGTGAAAGTTTTGGGCCACGGTGGTTTTAGAAAACGCATCGTGGAGATGGGTTTTATCAAGGGTAAAACCGTGGAGGTGTTGCTCAATGCGCCCCTTCAAGACCCCGTGAAATACAAGATACTTGGTTACGAAATTTCGCTCCGCCGCGACGAGGCGCAAATGATTGAAGTGGTTTCGGAAGAAGAAGCCAAGCTTACCGACACACCCAACGACGAAACGAAAGACACCGAAAACACATTGGGCACGAACGCCGAAAAGGATGACCAACCGCAGCCAACGGCAACCGACATGCCCGTTAGCGAAGAAAAGATGCAACAAGCGGCACGCCACAAGCGGCGCGTGATAAACGTGGCACTGGTGGGAAACCCCAACTGCGGAAAGACATCGCTCTTCAACTTCGCATCGGGAGCGCACGAAAAGGTGGGAAATTATTCGGGCGTAACCGTCGATGCCAAGGAAGGCATCGCACGTTTCGAGGGCTATGAGTTTCATTTGGTAGACCTGCCAGGCACATACTCGCTCTCGGCATATAGTCCGGAGGAGCTATATGTGCGCAAACAGATTGTGGAAAAAACGCCCGACGTGGTTATCAACGTGCTAGATGCCAGTAATTTGGAACGTAACCTTTACCTCACCACCCAACTCGTAGACATGAACTTGCGTATGGTGTGCGCCCTAAACATGTACGACGAGTTTGAGAAACGCGGCGACACCATAGACCTTGAAATGCTGGGCAAGCAATTGGGTGTGCCCATGATACCCACCGTATTTAAGACTGGGCGCGGCGTGCAGCTGCTTTTCCACATCATCATCAACATGTATGAGGGAATGGACTTTATCGACAAGGACGGCAACATCAACCCCGAAGTGGCCGCCCAACTGCAAAAGTGGCACGAGGAATATAAGAATGACGTGCCCACTGAGCACCAAGAAGACTTTGCCACAACCGATGCCCGACCACACAACAAGGTTTCGAGACACATACACATCAACCATGGCCCAAGGCTTGAACTATGTATCAGCCGACTGAAACTGCAAATTGAACAGAACCCGGAGGTAATGCACAAGTTCCATACGCGATACTTGGCCATCAAACTGTTGGAGAACGATGCCGAAACAGAACGCGAAGTGGCCTCGTTAAGCAACGCCAAGGCCATATTGGCCACGCGCGACAAGGAGGCACAAAGCATAAAAACGCAACTTAACGAGGACTGCGAAACGGCCATCATGGATGCCAAATACGCCTTTATTCATGGCGTTTTGGCCAAAGCTGGCTACAAGGAGGGCAAAGCCACCGACACCTACAAGCTTACCCACAAGCTAGATGCCATCATCACACATAAGTTTTGGGGATTTCCCATCTTCTTCCTCCTGCTTTATGTGATGTTCCAAGTAACGTTCTCTGTGGGCCAATACCCTATGGACTGGATAGACCAAGGCGTAAATTGGTTGGGAGAATGGGTAAAGCAAACCCTGCCCAATGGGCCCGTAAAGGCCATGTTGGCCGATGGAATTATTGCCGGCGTGGGCGCGGTTATCGTGTTTCTGCCGCAAATTCTCATCCTCTACTTCTTCATCTCGTTCATGGAAGACAGCGGCTACATGGCTCGTGCGGCCTTTATCATGGACAAGTTGATGCACAAGATGGGGCTGCACGGCAAGTCGTTCATACCCCTTATCATGGGTTTTGGCTGCAACGTGCCTGCGGTAATGGCCACACGCACCATCGAAAGTAGGCGAAGCCGACTGATAACGATGCTTATCTTGCCCATGATGAGCTGTTCGGCGCGCCTGCCCATCTACATCATGATAACAGGAACGTTCTTTGCCTTGAAGTATCGCTCGGCAATTATGATTTCGCTTTACGTTGTGGGCATACTCATGGCCGTGATAATGAGCAAGATTTTCAGTCGTTTCTTGGTGAAAGGCGAAGATACGCCCTTCGTGATGGAGTTGCCGCCATATCGTTTCCCCACCAAGAAGGCCATCGCCCGACATACATGGGAGAAAGGCAAACAATACTTGCAAAAGATGGGTGGCATCATCCTCGTGGCCAGCATCATTGTTTGGGCATTGGGATATTTCCCACATAACGACGAGCTAGACAAGCAACAGCAGCAAGAACAAAGCATTATCGGAAGGATGGGCAAGGCCGTCGAACCGGTGTTCCGTGCGCAAGGCTTCGATTGGAAACTAGACGTTAGTTTGCTTGCTGGCGTTGGCGCAAAAGAGATTGTGGCCTCTACGATGGGCGTGCTATATGCCGACGACGACAGTTTTGGTGATGACAACAGTTACAGCAACGACACCGAGAAATACACCCGCTTGCGAAAGCAAATGATAAACGATGGCATTTCGCCCCTATCGGGCTATGCCTACCTCATCTTCGTGTTGCTTTACTTCCCTTGCATAGCCACCGTTGTGGCCATTCGCAACGAAAGCGGCTCGTGGCGTTGGGCCTTGTTCGCCGCCATTTACACCACAGGACTGGCATGGGTTGTTAGTGCCGCGGTATATCAAGTAGGAAGTTTGATAATGGGCAGTTAGGCACACGCCCCCTGCCCCACACCTTATTTATATAGGCAACCACAAACCCAAGAAACGCTTTCGGCAACCACAGAGAGGCAGCCGAAAGCGTTTTTTTGCGTGGTACAATAGGCAAAGCTACACCAAAATTGAACAGCCAAAATGAATAACAAAACAAGCAAAACTCACCGCTACCCAATAATGATGACGTTTATACCCACATTTTGCAACATGGGGATTACATTTTTTGGGAAAACATGTAACCATTTTCATATTTATTATTACCTTTGCACCATATTTGGCTGAATACAAACAATTATATAATAACGTTATATGTCTTTTATTTTATTTATTACCGTTCTGATAACGGCTGTCCTTTTGGTTGTGGCGGCATTTGCCATAGCCAAGGCGATAGGGCCTCGGTCGTACAATGCGGTGAAAGGTGAGCCATTCGAGAGTGGTATCCCGACGCGCGGTTCCTCGTGGATTCCCGTGCACATCGGTTATTATCTCTTCGCCATCCTTTTCCTCATGTTCGACGTAGAGACCGTATTCCTCTATCCTTGGGCAGTAGTTGTTAAGCAGTTTGGAGCTTTGGCTCTGGCGAGCATTGGTTTCTTTTTAGTGGTACTTGTATTTGGCCTGGCCTACGCTTGGCGGAAAGGAGCATTGGAATGGAAGTGAAACAACCCCATATCAAGAGTATTCCCTACGCGGAATTTAAAGACAACGACACGCTCGAACAAATCATGAACGAACTACACGAAGGTGGCGTGAACGTTGTTGTTGGTTCGCTAGACCAAGCCATCAACTGGGGACGCAGCAATTCGCTGTGGTCGCTTACCTTCGCAACGAGCTGTTGCGGTATCGAATTCATGTCGGTGGGATGTGCCCGCTACGACTTCGCACGCTTCGGCTTTGAAGTAACACGCAACTCGCCTCGTCAGGCCGACCTCATCATGTGCGCAGGAACCATCACCAACAAGATGGCGCCCGTTATGAAACGCCTATACGACGAAATGGCCGACCCGAAATATGTTATCGCCGTTGGCGGATGCGCCATCAGCGGCGGGCCTTTCAAGTCGAGCTACCACGTGGTGCGAGGCATCGAAGAGATTGTTCCCGTAGACGTTTTCATTCCCGGATGTCCTCCAAGACCAGAGGCCATTCTCTATGGAATGATGCAGCTGCAACGTAAAGTGAAGGTTGAGAAATTCTTTGGCGGAGCTAACCGCAAGGAAAAGAAGCCCCTGGTTATCATGGATGTTCCAAAGGATTTCGATAAAGACAAGGAATGAGACGCTATTATGAAACTAAATAACATTGAATTAAACGCGAACGATTTTGCCAACGAGATGGCAAAATTAAGAAATGAAAAACATTTCGACTTCCTCGTCACCATCGTTGGTGAAGACTTTGGAGAGGAAGGTTTCGGGTGTATCTATATTCTGGAGAACACTCAAACCTACGAACGCATCTCGGTTAAAGTCGTTGCCGCCGACCGCGAGAACCCTTACCTACCATCGGTGACTAGCCTTTGGAAGGCCGCCGACCTGCTGGAACGCGAGGTTTACGACTTCTTCGGCATCAAGTTTGTGGGACATCCCGACATGCGAAGGCTCTACCTGCGTAGCGATTTCACAGGCTATCCCCTGAGAAAAGACTACGACATGGACCCAGAGAAGAACAAACCAAACATGTACGACGACCCCGAACCCGACTATACCTTGCAATATAGCCTAGATAAAGACGGGAATTTGGTGGAAACTCGCCATAAGCTGTTTGGAGAAGACGACTACGTGGTGAACATCGGACCGCAGCACCCTGCCACACACGGCGTGTTGCGCCTGCAAACGATACTCGATGGCGAGGTGATTAGGAAGATTTACCCACACTTGGGCTACATTCACCGCGGCGTGGAGAAGATTTCGGAAAGCTATGTCTATCCCCAGACACTGGCATTTGCCGACCGTTTGGACTATCTTAGCGCAACAATGAACCGCCATGCACTGGTGGGCGTGATTGAAGAGGCTATGGGTGTGGAGCTTACCGACCGCATTAAATATATCCGTACCATCATGGACGAGCTGCAACGCCTCGACTCGCACCTGCTGTTCTACAGCTGCTGTGCGCAGGACGTTGGCGCATTGACAGCATTTATCTATGGAATGCGCGACCGCGAGCAGGTTATCAACGTGATGGAAGAAACCACCGGTGGCCGACTCATCATGAACTATTACCGCATTGGCGGTTGCCAAGCCGACATCGACCCCAACTTTGTGCAGAACGTAAAGAAACTTTGCGCCTACATGAAGCCGATGTTCAAAGAATATCAAGATGTATTCACGGGCAATGTTATCATGGAAAACCGCTTCAAAGGCGTGGGCATGCTATCTCGTGAGGATGCTATCAGCTACGGATGTACGGGCGGAACGGGTCGTGCAACAGGCTGGCAGAACGACGTTCGCAAGCACCACAGCTACGGCGTGTACGATAAGGTAGACTTTAAAGAGATTACCTACAACAACGGAGACAGCTACGACCGCTATATGGTGCGCATGAAGGAGATGGAACAGAGCGTTCATATCTTGGAAACGCTTATCGACAACATCCCCGAAGGCGACTTCTACATCAAGCAAAAGCCCATCATCAAGGTGCCCGAAGGCCAATGGTACTTCTCGTGCGAAGGTTCGCGCGGCGAGATTGGTGTGTTCCTCGACAGCAAAGGCGACAAGAGCCCCTATCGTTTGAAGTTCCGTCCTATGGGTCTGCCTTTGGTTTCGGCCTTAGATACCATGTTACGTGGCGAGAAGATAGCCGACCTTATCGCCGTCGGCGCATCGTTAGATTATGTTATACCCGATATTGACAGATAATTATGTTTGACTTTTCAATCGTTACGACGTGGTTTGACAGTCTGCTGCGAGATACTTGCGGACTGAGCAGCTTTTGGGCCATACTCATCGAATGTGTGCTCGTGGGTGTATTCATACTGGCTGCCTACGCCATATTAGCTATCCTACTTATCTTCATGGAACGCAAGGTGTGTGCGGCTTTCCAATGCCGTCTAGGCCCGATGCGTGTTGGTCCGTGGGGTATTTTCCAAGTTATCGCCGACGTTTTGAAGATGCTTATCAAAGAAATCTTCGCTGTCGACAAGGCCGACAAACTGCTCTACACCATCGCTCCCATACTGGTGCTGATTGGTTCGGTAGGTGCTTTCTCGTTCATGCCGTGGAACAAAGGCGCAACAATCTTGGATTTTAACGTCGGCATCTTCCTGATGACGGCCATTTCGAGTATCGGCGTTATTGGAATCTTCATCGCCGGATGGAGCTCCAACAACAAATACAGTGTTATTTCGGCCATGCGTGGTGCGGTGCAGATGATTTCTTACGAGATGTCGTTGGGCCTTTGTCTCATCGCAGCCGTGGTTCTTACGGGCACAATGCAGGTTAGCGGCATCGTGGAAGCACAGAGCGGCCCCTTCGGTTGGCTCATATTCCAAGGCCATATCCCCGCCATTATCGCCTTCGTGGTGTTCCTCATCACTGGAAATGCCGAGGCAAACCGTGGTCCGTTCGACTTGGCCGAGGCCGAAAGCGAACTTACCGCAGGCTATCACACCGAGTATTCGGGTATGGGTTTCGGTTTCTTCTACTTGGCCGAGTATCTAAACCTCTTCATTGTAGCAGGTGTTGCCTCGATGGTTTTCCTTGGAGGGTGGATGCCGATACACATTGGCGTGGAAGGTTTTGATAAGGTGATGGACTATATTCCAGGCATCGTTTGGTTCTTAGGCAAGGCATTCGCCCTTGTTTGGGTGCTCATGTGGATACGCTGGACGTTCCCCCGCCTTCGCATCGACCAGATATTGAAGTTGGAATGGAAATACCTGATGCCCCTGTCCTTGCTCAACCTCGTGATCATGACAATTGTCGTGGCCTTTGGTTGGTACATTAAATAACGAAAAAGACATGGAAGATAACAAGAAATCATATTTTGGCGGTATACGAGATGGCATCAAGTCGCTCGCCACTGGCCTACGTGTCACGCTGCGCGAGTACTTTACGCCGAAGGTTACTGAACAATACCCCGAAAACAGAAAGACCACTTTGCACGTGGCAAAGCGTTCGCGCGGAAGGCTCGTTATGAAGCGCGACGAGAACGATGTGGTGAAATGTGTGGCCTGCCTGATGTGCGAAAAAGCATGTCCAAATGGAACCATTCGCATCGTTTCTGAAATGGTGACCAACGAGGAGGGCAAGAAGAAACGCCAACTGGTGAAGTACGACTACGACTTGGGCGACTGCATGTTCTGCGAACTGTGCACAAACGCCTGCAACTTCGACGCCATCGAGTTCACCAACGACTTCGAGAACTCCGTATTCAACCGCGACAAGCTTGTCATCGAGCTAGACAAGGAACACTACCAAAGCTCCTTGCCCAACATCATTGACGGCGGTGCGGAAAGTGAAATCGGAACTTTCAACACTAAAACAAAAAAATAGGAGTAGACATCTTTATGGCAAATATCATCATGTTTTGCATCTTGGCCGTGGTAATTATCGGCTCGGCCATCGTATGCGTATTCACAAAGAGAATTATGCGGGCGGCAACTTTCCTGCTGTTCGTGCTCTTTGGCGTGGCAGGTGTTTACTTCCTGTTAGACTATACCTTCTTAGGCACGGCACAAATTGCCATCTACGCCGGCGGATTGACGATGCTTTACATCTTCGCCATCCAGCTAGTGTCCAAGCGCACCTTGCAAGGCTTGCAAGAAAGACAACGCGGAAAGACCGTCGTTGCTGGCGCATTGGTAGCCCTTATCGGACTGGTTACCGTGGCATTGGTGTTGCTTAAGAACCAATTTATAGACATGTCGGCCAGCATGGTCGATGCCGAAGTGCCCATGTCGGTTATCGGAGAGAAACTCGTTGGTGCAGGCAAGTATCAGTACGTGCTGCCTTTCGAGTTCATTTCCGTATTTCTCTTGGCATGTATCATCGGCGGAATAATGATTGCAAGAAAGGAGGATAAGAAATGATACCCGTAGAATTGTTATTGGGACTGAGCACTTTGCTCTTCTTCATTGGCTTTTTCGGATTTGTAACGCGGCGTAACCTCATCGCGATGCTCATCTCCATCGAGCTGGTGCTCAACTCGGTTGACATCAACTTTGCCGTATTCAACCGCATACTTTACCCTGGCGAACTCGAAGGTTTCTTCTTTTCCTTGTTCTCCATCGGCATCAACGCCGCCGAAACAGCAGTGGCCATCGCTATCATCCTTAACGTTTACCGCAGGTTCCACAGTGATCAGGTGAACAGTATTGAAAACATGAAACTATAAACGACAATGGAATACAATTTTGTATTTTTGATACTTCTTCTGCCTGCGCTATCGTTCCTCGTGCTAGGACTATTAGGCATGAAGATGCCGCACAAGGTGGCAGGTTCCATCGGAACGGTGGTTCTGGGCACAATCTTTTGCCTTTCCATCTATACGGCATACGAATACTTCATCGGACAAGGCCGTGGAGCCGACGGACTTTACCCGCACGTTACGGCGTTTAACTTCTCGTGGTTGAAGTTTTCCGAACTGCTGACGTTCAACCTAGGCTTCCGTCTCACCCCCATTTCGGTGATGATGCTGGTGGTTATCACCACCGTGAGCCTCATGGTGCACATCTACTCGTTCGGTTACCTGCACGGCGAAAAGGGTTTCCAGCGTTATTACGCCTTCCTTTCGCTCTTCACCATGTCGATGTTGGGCCTTGTTGTGGCCACGAACATCTTCCAGATGTACCTATTTTGGGAACTTGTGGGTGTGTCGTCCTATCTTCTCATCGGTTTCTACTACCCCCAAGGGGCTGCTGTTGCCGCATCGAAGAAGGCATTTATCGTAACCCGCTTTGCCGACTTGTTCTTCCTTATCGGCATTTTGATTTACAGTTTCTACGTCGGAACGTTCAACTACGACCTCAACGCCATGCCTTCGCTCCACGAGCAGGTGGCTGGTTCGGCCGTAATGATGCCCGTAGCCCTGTTCTTCATGTTCATCGGCGGTGCTGGTAAGAGCGCGATGTTCCCCTTGCACATTTGGTTGCCCGATGCAATGGAAGGTCCTACGCCCGTATCGGCGCTTATCCATGCCGCAACGATGGTTGTAGCAGGCGTGTTCCTTGTGGCCAGTCTGTTCCCCATCTTCGTAGAGTTCGCCCCCGAACAGTTGCATTGGATAGCCTACATCGCAGCCTTCACGGCCTTCTATGCCGCGGCTGTGGCTTGCGTACAGAGCGACATCAAGCGCGTTTTGGCCTTCTCTACCATCTCGCAGATTGGTTTCATGCTCGTGGCACTTGGCGTTTGTATGCCCGACCCTGCAACAGGTGCCGTGGCAATGACCGAGGAATATGCCGATGTGCAAGGACTTGGCTACATGGCAGGCATGTTCCACCTCTTCACTCACGCCATGTTCAAGGCTTGTCTCTTCCTAGGTGCAGGCTGTATCATACATGCCGTACACTCAAACGAGAAAGAATACATGGGCGGACTACGCAAGTACATGCCCATTACACACTGGACATTCCTCATTTCCTGTCTCGCCATCGCTGGCATACCGCCTTTCTCAGGCTTCTTCTCGAAAGATGAGATATTAGTAGCTTGTTACAATTTCAGTCCTGTTATGGGCGCAGTGATGAGCGGCATCGCCATGATGACGGCTTTCTACATGTTCCGACTCTACTATGTGATATTCTGGGGCAAGAGCTACTACGAAACGCACATCAACGAAGGAGTGCACAAGCCCCACGAGGCACCGCTCACGATGACTTTCCCCTTGATATTCCTGTCCATCATCACGGTAACCTGCGGTTTCTTGCCCTTCGGCGAACTCGTTTCAGCCAACGGCATAGGCTTCCATACCCACATCAATTGGGCCGTTGCAGGCACCAGTGTGGCATTGGCCCTTATTGGAATTGCAGCAGCAATGCTGATGTACAAGAAGGCCGAAACGCCTTTCGCCGACAAGTTGGCCAAGACGTTCCCCGCACTTCACCGTGCAGCCTACAAGCGTTTCTATATGGACGAGATTTGGCAATACGTTACCCATCGCATCATCTTCCGCCTCATATCCAAGCCCATCGCGTGGTTCGACCGCCATGTAATCGACGGCACGTTCAACTTCTTGGCTTGGAGCTCTAACGAAGCAGGCGAAAGCATACGTCCCTGGCAAAGCGGCGACGTGCGTCATTACGCCATTTGGTTCCTCTCCGGAGCCGTTGCCCTTACCTTGGTTTTGCTATATATGTTGTAAATATGAGGTAACAACCAAATAAAAGAAAAACAAAATGAGTATATTAACATTATTCGTAGTTATCCCCGTGCTGATGTTGCTGGGCCTTTGGCTTTCGCGCAACCTCAATCAAGTGCGCGGTGTGATGGTTGTCGGCTCGTCGTGCTTGTTGGTACTTTCGGTTTGGCTCACCATCGCTTTCCTTCAAATGCGCGATGCAGGCAACACCGATGCCATGTTGTTTCAATACACCGTGGATTGGTTCAAGCCGCTCAACATAGCCTACGCCGTGGGTGTCGACGGCATATCGGTGGTGATGCTCCTCCTTTCTAGCATCATCGTGTTCACTGGCACATTTGCATCGTGGCAGTTAAAGCCACTAACAAAAGAATATTTCCTTTGGTTCACCCTGCTTAGCATTGGTGTTTACGGTTTCTTCATCTCGGTAGACCTCTTCACCATGTTCATGTTCTACGAGGTGGCACTTATCCCCATGTACCTGCTTATCGGCGTTTGGGGTAGCGGCAAGAAGGAGTATTCGGCCATGAAACTAACCCTCATGCTTATGGGTGGTTCGGCTTTGCTCATCATCGGCATCATCGGCATCTACTTCTTCAGTGGTGCAACCACGATGAACATCCTCGAATTGCAAGCCCTGCACAACATTCCAGAGAGCGTACAAAAGGTGCTTTTCCCCTTCGTATTCATCGGATTTGGCGTGCTTGGCGCGCTCTTCCCCTTCCACACATGGTCGCCCGACGGTCACGCATCGGCTCCAACAGCCGTGTCTATGCTCCATGCAGGCGTATTGATGAAACTTGGAGGCTATGGATGTTTCCGCATTGCCATCGTGCTTTTGCCCGAAGCAGCCCATCAGCTATCATGGATTTTCATCATCCTCACCACCATTTCGGTGGTATATGGTGCCTTCTCGGCCTGCGTGCAAACCGACTTGAAGTACATTAACGCCTATTCTTCGGTGTCGCACTGTGGCTTGGTGCTCTTCGCCCTGCTCATGATGACGCAGACTTCGTGCACGGGAGCCATCTTGCAGATGCTCTCTCACGGACTGATGACGGCCCTTTTCTTTGCCCTTATCGGTATGATTTACGGCCGTACACACACGCGCGACATCCGTCAACTGGGCGGATTGATGAAGATAATGCCTTTCCTCAGCGTGGGTTATGTCATTGCAGGTTTGGCCAACTTGGGCTTGCCAGGCTTCTCTGGTTTCGTTGCCGAAATGACCATCTTCGTGGGTTCGTTCCAAAACAACGACGTATTCCACCGCACGGCCACCATCATTGCCTGTACCGCAATCGTTATCACGGCGGTCTACATCCTGCGTGTTGTGGGTAAGATACTCTTTGGCAAGGTTGCCGACCCCCATTACGAGCAACTCACCGATGCCACCTGGGACGAACGTTTCGCCGTTGGCTGCCTCATTTTCTGCGTTGCAGGCCTTGGCCTCGCACCGCTTTGGGCAAGCAACATCATCAGCGACACGCTAGGTCCGATTATCGACCACATCAACAACGTAACCGCAATAGCATCACTTTAAACGTTTCGTACAATGAATTTAGATTATAGTCAGTTTTTCCACATGATGCCCGAGGTTACCTTGATGGCCATGTTGGTGATTGTCTTTATCATAGATTTCGCCACAGCTCATAAAGCCCCCATCGTGATAACCGACGATAAGACGGCACCTTCGCCACGTCCTTGGTTCAATCCTTTGGTGTGCGCATTCATGCTGATACATATTCTTCTGAACTGCTGTCCCACCGAACCAGCCACTGCCTTTGGCGGAATGTATGCCACCACGCCCATGATTGGCGTGTTGAAAACCATCCTTGCCTTCGGAACACTCATCGTTTTCATACAGGCACGCACGTGGCTTTCGCGTCCCGACAGCACTTTTAAGGAAGGCGAATTTTATATGCTCATCATCTCCACACTGCTTGGAATGAACATGATGGTAAGCGCCGACCACTTCCTGCTCTTCTTCTTAGGGCTCGAAATGGCTTCCGTGCCTATGGCTTGCTTGGTGGCATTCGACAAGTATCGCCACAATTCGGCCGAGGCAGGCGCCAAGTTCATCCTCACCGCAACCTTTTCTAGCGGCGTGATGCTCTATGGCCTCACCTTCATCTATGCCGATGCAGGTTCGCTTTACTTCAACGAAGTGTCTCAACACCTATCGGCCACGCCCATGACGGTTATGGGAATGGTGTTCTTCTTCAGCGGATTGGGCTTTAAAATTTCGCTTGTGCCCTTCCACTTCTGGACAGCCGACACTTACCAAGGTGCGCCAACAACCATCACGGGCTATCTCTCCGTGGTGTCTAAGGGTGCCGCTGCCTTCGCGCTTTGCTCTATCCTGATGCACGTCTTCGGTGTATTGTTAGAACAATGGCAATATCTTCTCGGCATTGTCATAGTGTTGAGTATCACCATTGCCAACCTTTTCGCCATACGCCAAACCGAACTTAAACGTTTCATGGCGTTCAGTTCTATTTCGCAAGCAGGATATATCATGCTGGCCGTGATGGGCGATTCGGGTATGGGCGTAACCGCTCTCACCTATTATATATTGGTGTATGTGGTGGCCAACATGAGTGTTTTCACCATCATCAGTGCCATCGAAGAGCGCAACAACGGCGTAACCGACATGGATGCCTACAACGGACTCTACTCCACCAACCCCAAGTTGGCCTTCCTTATGACCTTGGCCCTCTTCTCGCTTGGTGGCATACCACCCTTTGCAGGTATGTTTAGCAAGTTCTTCGTATTTATGGCCGCCCTCGAACAGGGCAGTGCTTGGGCTTACGCAATCGTGTTCATCGCGTTGATTAACACCGTTATCAGCCTTTACTACTATTTGCTCATCGTTAAGGCGATGTACATCAACAAGAGCGAAAACCCCTTGCCAGCCTTCAAAAGCGACTGCAACACGCGCTTGGCCTTAGCTATTTGCACCCTAGGCGTTGCACTCTTCGGTGTTTGCAGCTATGTGTACGACTGGATTTTTGCCGCCCTGTAACCCCTCACGAACCATCTTGCCCACGAGGATAAGACACTTACCCACCAAGGGCACACAAATAATAAAGCCCCGAAAGCGTTATGCTTTCGGGGCTTTTTCGTCTTAAACGTGGGCATTACTAGATAATACATGCCCATCCATAACACCTAATGCGCAATGGCACAGCACTTTGTCAACACTTACTTTGCATCTCGCACCAACCCACAAGTTCTTTAACATAAGGCAATACCGATTGCCCTAATGGCGATAAGCGATATACACCGCTTGACTTCTCAACGAGATGGTCTTCCATCAAAATACGAACGGCAGATGCAACCTGCTGATGCTTCATCCCTACTATACCCCAACAAAGTTGCTCCATTGAACCCGATACGCGCTCGGTAAGAACAAGTATCACCCATAAAGCATCTAATCCGCAAAGCCTTGAAAGGACATTGCGGATTGGACATGTAGGAAATTGCGGGTCGATTACCATGTTAGCTTATCGCCAAGTATCACACCATCCCCAGCAGGAGAATCGTTCTCGCCAAAGCTATCGGCTTTGTATTGCATGCAAAGCATCAGCATCTCGCCCTCTCCGGTGTTCTTTAAGGCGCGCTTACCCGCTGGCGCAACTCGTACGATGCTACCTTCCGACACGGGGAACACCTCGCCATCAACCTGATACTCGCCCTCGCCTTTAAGGATAAAGTACAGTTCTTCGTGGGTTTTATGCGTATGAAGGAAACCACTATCCTGACCAGGAACCAGCGTTTGGAACGACACTTCGCTACCTGTTGCCTGCAATGCCTGGCCCACAAACACCTTTCCAGGTATTTCAATGTCGCCCAAAGGCAGTACATAATCCCTTACGTCACTTAGCTTACCGATATTCACAGCAGTGAAATTCTTACCTTCTCTTGTTGTCTTTACAGTCTTCATAATCTTTATTGTATAATTAATTTTGTGTTAAATCGTTATTGTTCTGACGATGCAAAGGTATTGACAATCAATGGCTCGCACAAGTAGGCACAACAAGGTGAGCCAGTTACCTTGAAGTAAGTAATGCTGAAATTAAGTGAGTTGCGCCTTTAAGTTTTAGCACTGTTTAACAATAAACAGACAAGCATTGCAAAGGATAATAGTTACTTTTGCGCAGTAATGCAACTTAAAAACCCTATTAACATGAACAGAACAGAAGTACGTGACGCGCTTTTCCCTAATTGCCCCGTCCGAAATATACTATCTAGAGTGGGAGATAAGTGGTCGATGTTGGTGCTTTTCACCCTGGAAACAAATGGCAACCTGCGTTTCAAGGAGTTGCAACGCAACATTCCCGACATATCCCAAAAGATGCTCACGGCTACATTAAAGATGCTCGAAGGCGATGCACTTATTACCCGCGTTGCTTTTCCCGAAATTCCGCCACGCGTAGAGTATTCACTATCAGAAAAAGGAAAGAGCCTACTTCCACACATTAGCAACCTACTTGCGTGGGCAACCGAACACATGGGTGAGATTATTGAGTCGCGCCAACGTTACCTCTTAAAGTAAGGAAAGCGTTTAAAGGTGAAAAGGTGAAAAAATGGATACGCCCATCAACTTATCAACATGTACACTCATTGAAAACGCCTTGACTTATAATATTCCAATAAATTGAGAGGAGTTTGTTATCTCTGTGATGCCAACACAAGATAAGCAACCCTCCCATATACGAAGTGCAGGGCAAATCAACTCACTGGCGTATAAACTCGTGAAAAAACAACAACTCCCTAACTCACCAACTCATCAACTCACTAACTCATCAACCCATCAACCCATCAATCCACCAACTCATCAACCCATCAATTCGCCAACTCATCAACTCACCAACTCATCAATTCATCAACTCACCAATTCGCCAACTCACCAACTCATCAACTTACCAACTCATCAACCCATCAACCAACTCATCAACCCACTAGCTAGCCAACTCACCAACTCATCAGCTTACCAACTCATAAACTTAAAAACTTGCGATATATTTTACAAAACACGATTTGTTTTCCACCCATTCTAGCGAAGAAAATACGCTCAAAGCATGCAATTAGCTGTTATTTTCAGCCTTTCACACTTTTCTTTTTGTCTGTTTTTAAGAAAACTAACTGCATTTTGCACCACTTTGCCTTTCTAGTTTAGTTGCCAACTCATTATTTTTTACCCCCAATTACCCGCATTTAACCCCTAAAAACCTACTTTTTAACGACCATTTCGCCCTTTT
>ERZ773004.89-NODE-89-length-58862-cov-6.325318_pt1 | contig 58862 bp, 49 predicted proteins | sample MGYA00580667_ERZ773004 | MGnify/ENA primary metagenome ERZ773004 (study PRJEB29015, sample SAMEA2737963) | human oral metagenome | biome: human oral; feature: human-associated habitat; material: dental | place: China | collected 2123 ... | reverse complement strand
TGTGTTTGTGGGATTTTGAAACTTAAATATCGGCTTTACCACAAATAAAACCTTATGAAAATGCAAAAATAACCTTTTTTCTACTTCATTCAGATAAAAAAGAGAACAACAAACCCGCCCCTTAGAAGAAAAATGTGTAATTTTGTATGCAATTCTGTTAATCAATACAAGACTGAGTAAAGCCAGGAAAATTATGACAGCTAAAATTCTAGTATCAAGGGAGGAAGTGATAGGTATCATTTCCGAGCACTGGATCCCCCTTTCGAAAGCTCAACAAGACTTGTTGGCCGACAATGTACGGATTGTTACATTTAAAAAGAACGACATCATATATAGAGGAGGGGAATCTCCACGCGAAGTGATGTGCCTTATATCGGGCAAAGTTAAAATATATAAGGATGGTGTTAACGGCAGAAGTCAGATTATCCGCGCTATTAAGGCTGTGGAATTTTTCGGTTATCGAGCTTTCTTTGCTGGCGAAGAATATAAAACGTCGGCGATAGCCATCGACACATGCGTGGTTGCTTTCATACCCATTCAATTAGTGGTGAAGTTCATTCACGAAAACACTGCCGTCTCGTCGTTTTTCATTCGACATCTCGCAAGGCTGCTAGGTTCGTCTGATGAACGCACGGTAAATCTTACACAGAAACACATACGCGGCCGACTAGCCGAAACGTTATTGTTTTTAAAAGACAGCTATGGTGTGGAAGAAGATGGCTGCACACTAAGCATATACCTCAGCAGAGAAGATATAGCGAGCATGTCTAACATGACAACGAGCAACGCCATTCGCACGCTTTCCTCGTTTGCAGCCGAAAACATGGTTGCAATAGATGGCCGCAAGATACGCATCATGCAAGACGAAGAGTTGCGCAAAGTTAGCAAACTAGGTTAATCGGGTATCAAGAAGTTTATCACTTCTTGCTCAACAGAAATCTTAAACTCGCCAACGGGCGTGTTCATCGGCCTTCCATCAATGCCAACCAAGGCGTGATTGGCATCCATGAATTCTACCATGCGTGTGCGATAAGGGTGCACACTACGATGATTTAAGAATTTACCACGCAAAAACAAGTAAATACCTTCAAACAATTTCATCATCTTTGGATGATACACCACCGACACATCCAATAACCCGTTGTATGGAACTGCATTGGGCGTTTGACCGTACCCCAAAGCGTTTCCTACGCAGATGGTCATTATCTTGCGGTTCAGCACTTCTTCGTTAATTTTCAAACGCATCTTATATTCTAGCCTTTGAAAGGCTAGAAGTGCGAAAGAGAAAAGAAAAGATAAGGTGCGCGACCCAAAAAGTCGTCGTGTTTGCATGCGCAAGTTCATGATGGTGGCAATCAGTCCCACGTTTATGCAATTCAAAAAGTAGCGTCGGCAGTTCTTCCCCTCCTTATTAATATAGCGGATAAGCCCTAAGTCAATTTTCCTTACACGTCTTTTCTTCAGCCATTTCACGATAGAGTCCACGTCACCGTCTTTCATTCCCCAGAAATGAGCAAAGTCGTTCATCAGTCCATTGGGTATAACGCCCAACGCTATGCCGTCTCTCGTTTCTTTGTCAGCGCGCATCAGACAGTTTACAGCATCGTTAAGGGCCGAGTCGCCCCCAACAACAACAATGGTTTGATAACCATTTTCGATAAACATGGTTATCAATCGCTCAACGCTATTGGCGTTTTCGCTCTGCACATAGTCAAAGTCAATGCCGTTGTCCATAAGGCTTCGTTCCACCCTACTCCAACGCAATCCTCTGCTGTACATCCCTTTCTTGGGACAGTACAATATAGCCCACTTCTTGTTTGCTGCCATGCTTTTATCCTCTCATCCTTAAATTGTTTCGTCTTCTTGTTCCATCCACCTTTCAATTTGCGCTAGCTTGTCGGCCATTGGCATGCTAGCGTTTAACCAGTGGATGTTAAACCCGCGCCGTTCCATGCCTCTAAACCATGTCATCTGCCGTTTGGCAAACTGGTGAATGGCTATTTCCAACTGCTTGAACATGTCATCGTACGACATTTCTCCAACCACGTAGGCCGTAACGTACTTATATTCCAGTCCATAGTACATCAGGTCTTCTTTCGTAATGCCATCTTTTGCAAGCAGTCCGCGCACCTCTTCCACCATACCTTCGTTCAGTCTGGCTTTCAGCCGAGTAGTTATTCGCTCTCTCCGTACATCCCTGTCGACGTCTAACCCTACGATGAGCGAACTCACGGCAGGTAGATTTCTCGTATCAATGGGATGGCGCAGGTTGTGAAATTCAATCTCTATCGCCCTTATGGCACGGCTTACCGTATCGACGTCTGTTTCGTTGTGCATTGCCGAACCGTTTCTAGCCTTCAACCACATCAACAGTTCTTTCAACTCGGTTAACGTTCGTGTGGATAGTTTCTTGCGCAAGTTGTCGTCTTGTGCAACGGGCGACAAGGCATAACCTTTCAGCACCGCCTCCATATAAAGCCCCGTTCCACCGCACAATATGGGCAGCACCCCCCTATTGGTAATGTCTTCGTATGCGGCGTTGAAGTCTTCTTGAAACCTAAACAGGTTATACTTCTGCCCCGCATCCTCTATATCTATAAGGTGGTAAGGAATTTGTTTTCCATCCACATTATATTCAGTCAGGTCTTTACCTGTACCAATATCCATGCCTCGATACACCTGCCTACTATCCGCGCTGATAATCTCGCCCCCCGTTTTGGCAGCAAGATTAACAGCCAAGGCAGTTTTGCCGCAGGCCGTTGGACCCAATATCGTTATCATCTTCACAAAGGCAAAGGTAATAAAAAAAGCCGTCCTAACTTATAGGACGGCTCGTTTTTGTGCTGTTTAACGCTAAAAACAATTAGCCGTTAACCTTTGCCATGTGCTTAATCAGCTCAACAACCTTGTGCGAGTAGCCAATTTCGTTGTCGTACCAAGAAACTACCTTCACGAAGGTGTCGGTAAGAGCGATACCTGCTTTGGCGTCGAAGATAGAGGTGCGAGCGTCGCCCAAGAAGTCAGAAGATACCACAGCATCCTCAGTGTAACCCAGAACACCTTTGAGTTCGCCTTCAGAAGCTTCCTTCATGGCAGCGCAAATCTCCTCGTACTTAGCAGGCTTAGCCAAGTTAACGGTAAGGTCAACAACCGAAACGTCGAGCGTAGGAACACGCATAGACATACCCGTGAGCTTGCCGTTCAATTCGGGGATAACCTTACCTACGGCCTTAGCAGCACCAGTAGAAGAAGGAATGATGTTGCCAGAAGCGGCACGGCCACCACGCCAGTCTTTCAAAGAAGGACCGTCAACAGTCTTTTGTGTAGCGGTGGTAGAGTGAACCGTCGTCATCAAACCATCGGTGATACCCCACTTGTCGTTCAACACCTTAGCGATAGGAGCCAAGCAGTTGGTGGTGCAAGAAGCGTTAGAAACGAATTGCGAACCCTTTACGTAGCTCTTTTCGTTTACGCCGCAAACGAACATGGGCGTATCGTCCTTAGAAGGAGCCGACATAACAACATACTTAGCGCCAGCGTCGATGTGTCCTTGCGACTTTTCCTTTGAAAGGAACAAGCCAGTAGACTCAACAACATATTCTGCACCAACCTCGCCCCACTTCAAGTCGGCGGGATTGCGCTCAGCGGTTACACGGATAACGTTGCCGTTTACGATGAGTTGCGACTTCTCAACGTCTGCCTCGATAGTGCCATTGAAGATACCGTGCATCGTGTCATACTTCAGCATGTAAGCCAAGTAGTCTACGGGGCAAAGGTCGTTGATAGCAACAACTTGCACTTCTTTAGCGTTTGCCTCTTCGAGAGAAGCACGGAAAACGAAACGACCGATACGGCCAAATCCGTTAATACCAATTTTAATCATCTTTGTTCTTATTTTTAATGGGTTAAAAATATGCTTGTGGGGGCATTTAGCAAGTTGACATTACAAAATGGTTTAACAAATCAAAATGTTAGCCTAAACAATGCTTTTTTTCCTCAATTGCACCGCAAAGTTACGAATTTATTTCTATATTTGCATTGGATTTCACAAATAATTATTATCAACAACAAAAAAACAATGAGTAAATTTTTAAACGAGTTTAAAGACTTCGCCATGCGGGGTAACGTGTTAGATTTGGCAGTCGGTGTTATCATTGGTGGAGCTTTCGGCAAAATCGTTTCATCTGTTGTAGACGACTTGCTGATGCCCGTTATCGGAATGTTAATCGGAGGGTTGGATTTCAAGGCCTTGTCTATCACCATCGGCGAAGCTAAAATCATGTACGGCAATTTCATCCAGAATGTTATCGACTTCACGATTATTGCTTTCTGCATCTTCGTACTCATCAAGGGTATCAATTCTCTCTCGCGTAAGAAAGAAGAGCCTGCCACTCCCGAGCCACCAGCAGAACCCAGCAACGAAGAAAAACTGCTTTCTGAAATTCGCGATTTGCTGAAAAACAAGTAATAATAACAGTTTCAACAAAACCACAAAAGCACCTGTCGAACATTCGTCGGGTGCTTTTTTAGTGATGCAATGCGCCTAGCACAGCATAACCACGCAAGACAAAACATGAAAGCTTGCAACATTCCCACATCACTTTAAAGCAGTATTTTCTTCCTTTGGTTTTGCCAATTCGATAATGTGAAGTAATTTTGCAGTATGATTTACCCGAATAATTTTGAGCAGAAAATTGGCTTTAACGAGGTTAGAACCTTATTAAAAGGAAAATGTCTGTCTACACTTGGCACCACCAAGGTAGACGATATGTCCATGAGCCACGATGCCGACGAGATACGAACATGGCTTACACAGACCCGCGAGTTCAGGCTTTTGCAAACCCAAGCCGATGATTTCCCCCTTCAATATTTCTTCGACCTGCGCCCCACCCTTTCGCGCTTGCGCATCGAGGGAACACATTTAGACGAGCAAGAACTCTTCGACCTGCTACGTTCGCTCGACACCATCCACCAAGTTGTGCGGTTTCTCAACCGCACCACCGAGGGCGAAGTGGTTGACGAGGGCCAAGATGCGCACTTTCCCTACCCTTCCCTACAACAATTAACCATAGATGTGGTCACTTTTCCCGACATCGTGCGACGTATTATGCAGATTGTAGACAAGTTTGGAAAGATAAAAGACAGCGCATCACCCGAACTGGCGCGTATCAGGCGCGAGCTAGCACAAACCGAAGGAAGTGTTTCGCGCATCCTCAACTCCATTCTCCGCAATGCCCAACAAGAAGGATTGGTAGAGAAAGACGTTACGCCTGCCATACGCGAAGGGCGGCTTGTGATACCCGTCTTGCCTGGAATGAAACGCAAAATCGGCGGTATCGTTCACGATGAGTCGGCCTCTGGTCGTACGGTTTACATCGAACCTACCGAAGTTGTGGAGGCAAACAACAAAATAAGAGAATTAGAGGCCGACGAAAAAAAGGAGATTGTGCGTATATTAAAAGAGGTGTCTAACGACATTCGGCCACACATCGCCCCCATGACTGCCTCTTATCAGCTATTGGCGCACATCGACTTTATTCGTGCCAAGGCAGAGTTGGCCCGAACATTCAAGGCCATCGAACCACAGCTAAGCAACAAGCCCCTCATCGACTGGGGGCAAGCCGTGCACCCACTATTAAAGCTTTCGTTAGAGAAACAAGGCAAAAGGGTTGTTCCTCTTGATGTTACGCTCACTCCACAAAAGCGCATCCTCATCATTTCTGGTCCCAATGCTGGCGGCAAGTCAGTATGTCTTAAAACCGTAGGCCTGCTGCAATACATGCTTCAATGTGGCTTATCTGTACCCGTGGGCGACACTTCACAGTTTGGCGTGTTCCTCAATGTGATGATAGATATTGGCGACGAGCAAAGCATTGAAAACGATCTCAGCACCTACTCGTCGCATCTGCTCAATATGAAGATGATGATGAAACATGCCAACGATAAGACCCTCATCCTCATCGACGAGTTCGGTACGGGCACCGAGCCGCTCATCGGTGGCGCCATAGCCGAGTCCGTGCTCACCCAGTTTTGTAACAAGGGTGCGTTTGGCGTCATCACCACCCACTATCAGAACCTAAAACATTTTGCAGATACCCATCAAGGCGTGGCCAATGGAGCCATGCTCTACGACAGGAAGGAGATGCAGGCCCTCTTCATGCTGTCTATTGGACAGCCAGGAAGTTCGTTTGCCATCGAGATTGCACGTAAAATAGGATTGCCCGAAGAGGTAATACAAGACGCATCGCGCATTGTGGGCGAAGACTATATACAGAGCGACAAGTACTTGCAAGACATTGTGCGCGACAAACGCTATTGGGAAAACAAGCGAACCACCATACACAAGCAAGAGAAAGAATTGCAGGCAACCATCGAACGTTATGAAAAAGACATCGAGGAAATTGGAAAAACAAGGAAAGACGTACTGAAACGGGCGAAAGAACAGGCCGAAGAACTGCTCCGCGAAAGCAACAAGCGCATAGAAACAACCATTCGTGAGATTAAGGAGGCACAAGCCGAAAAGGAACGCACTAAACGCATTCGCGAAGAACTGAGCGAGTTCCGCACCTCGGTTGAACAAGTTGATGCTGTTGCCAACGACGAGTTTATCGCCAAGAAGATTGAACAGATAAAGCGAAGAAAGGAAAGGCACGAGAAACATATTAAGGAAAAGGCCGAGAAACAGAAGAAAGCGGCCGAACAAATAAGGGAGGCTGTGAGTAAGAAACAATCGCCCACGGGCGAGATTAAGCCTGGCGATGCCGTTAAGATGAAAGGCCTTTCAACCGTTGGGCGTGTAGAGTCGCTCGACAATAACGGCATGGCTTTGGTGGTGTTCGGGGGTATGCGCTCTAAAATGGATGTCAAACGACTTGAATTGGCCACCCCCGCGGAGAAAGAGCAAGCCCAACAATACACTATAAGCAAAGGAACGCGACAAACTATCGACGAACGTAAGAGCCACTTTCACCAAGATCTCGACATCAGGGGCGAGCGTGGCGACGAGGCACTTAACGCCGTTATGCACTTCATCGACGATGCCATTCTTGTGGGCATGCCCCGTGTGCGCATCCTTCACGGCAAGGGTAACGGCATTCTTCGCCAACTTATCCGACAGTACCTAGCCACCGTACCCAATGTAACGTCATTTAAAGACGAACATGTGCAGTTCGGCGGTGCCGGCATTACCGTTGTCGACCTATAAGCAGAATGTTCTCGTCACCCATAAACGTCCACTGCCACATTTGTTTACACATTGCCACGGCAAGCAAACGTATCTTTTAAGGAACATCGAAAGAATTGGCAATGAAATATTGCTAGTGCGCAATTGGCAAAAGAAATGAGCAACTGCATCAAGCAGTTGTTATAGAGTACACTTTGACGTTGCCTTGACTTTTAATGTTTCTATAATTTGCGAGGAGTTAAAAGTGCACGTGTTTCCCGTTCCGTTGTCCATGCACGTGAACGCGACATAATCGCTATTCTGTATAGTTTTCAGTAATAAATTTAACATTCTGAGTGCCTTTTCCGTCCACCAATCGCCACCTTGCCGCAAAAAATCGATTCTCGCGAAGGTTTGTTTTGGTGCAAAAAGGGGTTAGGCTACGCATGCTGTAAAATGAATATTTATTTAACAAGAAAGCCGTTTTCACTAGTTATTGGGCTATTTGCTACTAAATGCACTGCATTTTGGTGCTAAATGCAATGCAATATGCCGCTAAACGCAGTGCAATATGCCGCTAAATGCAGTGCGTTTTGGTGCTAAACGCGAGGTAAAATGGTGCTAAATGCAGTGCAAAATGGTGCTAAATGCAAGATGAAAAGCATAAATATCCGCTGCAATGGTATAAATAAAGCCCTTTCGAGCCATGAAACACATGGCTTAAAGGTACAATATACTCACCAAAAAGTAGGTTTTTTGGGGCTAAAAGTGCGTAATTGGGCTTCAAAAATCATGAGATGGCAGCCAATCTAGAAAGGCTAAATGGTGCAAAATGCAGCTCATATTCTTAAAACTGGACAAAGCAAATGGCATGTAAGGCTAGAAATAGTGGCTATTTACCTACTTTATAGTCTATATTTTCGCTAGAACGAATCGAAAATTAGAGCGACATTGTAAAATAAAGACAAGAATTTTAAGATTTGTGAGTGGATGAGTTTATAAGCATTTTGAGTTGCTAAGTTGATGAGTTTTTAAGTTGATGAGTTTGTGAGTTCTTTAGTTCTTAAGTTCTTATGCTTGTAAGTTGTTGAGTTGATGTTTTCGGGAGTTGTTGGGTTTTCGTGAGTTGATGGCCCCGTGCGTAGATTTGTACTGCACTTCACATTTCTGAGGAGTGTATATTTTGTGTTGGCATCACAAAGACAACAAACTCCACCTTATTGATAGAAATATTAAACCCCAATCGGTCGTTATACCGCCTACCTATTATTTTTAGGTTGTTTCCATCGTTTCCTGTTCATCTTTCATTTGCTTGTCGGCATATTGCCTGTCCTATTCTCTTGACGTACCCCGCTACGTCTTCAAGAATAAGACAGGCAATATGCTCAACAATACACAAAATCTGCACAGGCACTAACGACCGATTTGGGTTAAATGTCAAGATGGTTTCCTTATATATAAAGGTGTGCCTTACTTATTATCGTCATTTTAATGTAAACAGGCTATGCTATGTTCTTTCGTTTTATTATAATCAGCAAACATTCGTCCTTACCCTTCGTTTATATTGAACAACAAATTGGATAAAGAGGAGAAGTTAGAAAATAATTGTAAAATAAAGTTGCTTTTATGATGAAGATGTAAAATTAAATCACTAATTTTGCAGCGTAAGTTGTGACGGTGTTCCCTGCAAGTCACCATGGGGATTAGCGCAGAACCCTTCTACAGCATCATGATTCAACATTAATACACCATGGAAAAACTAAAAAAAACATTTATGAAAACAACATTTTCTAAAACTTCCAAGTTCATTGCATTGGCAATGATGTTCCTTGCTTCGTTTACTGTATTCACAGCTTGTGGCAGTGATGACGACGATGAGTCTAACATCGTAAAAATTGATGGTCAAGAAACCAAAGTTGTAAGTATGAATGCCAATGAAGGTGAAAAGGACGTCATCATTAGCTTGATAATTGAGCCAATAAATAAAGAAAAACGTTTGGAATCACTGACTTTAACATTCCCCATCAAGAGCTATGGTAAAACCATTGCTTGCAATGCAGAAAATGTTTTAGGCTCTCTTTTTGATAACGGGTTGCAGTTGAATAAGGGAAGTCAATACATGGTAAACAAAACCGAAGATGGCGTTTACAAAATAAAGTTCCAATTGGCACAAACCGTTGGTAATAAGACAACCACAGTGGCTGGAAGTTACGAGGGCAAGTCCATGGCTATGACAGATCCAGCTGCCCAATAATTCAAGCAAAACGGCTCTATGTCAATAGTAGATTAATATCCCGTCCAAAGGATTGCCGCCTGTTTTGGCCTTATGGCAACCACAATAGGCCATTGAGGTAAAACGTAAAGGTCGTGTTTCAGCTCATATTTGGGGGCTTGAAACATGACCTTTAAGGATTTGTTACTTGCTAGCTAGTTGCTTTTATCGGTTATCTAATGCTTGCTTCTTGGTTACATGAGCACTATGCGCGACCATAGGTGAAAAGGAAATCAGCACGCATATACCTTAAAAATCAGCAAAGGTGTTTCTAAAACCTAGCCTGTAAAGTTATGAACTACTGCCATAGTGGAAACCTTAAACATGAAAAAATGTCAGTAAAGGCGTGCCAAGATGTCAATCAACGTTTTTGGCACGCTTTTCGTATAGCATAGGTCGAACGCCTATTGAAGAGGCGTTCTTTAAACAAGAGATTTAATTTAAAATTCAAATACAATGAACATTCAACCATTAGCAGACAGAGTGCTAGTTTTACCTGCCCCCGCCGAAGAGAAGGTTGGCGGCATCATCATCCCCGACACGGCTAAGGAAAAACCACTAAACGGAACCATCGTTGCAGTGGGCGAAGGCACGAAAGACGAGAAAATGATTTTGAAAGAGGGCGACAACGTGCTGTATGGCAAGTATGCAGGCACCGAACTTGAATACGAAGGAAAGAAATACTTGATGATGCGCCAAAGCGATGTGCTGGCCATCGTGAAGTAAGTAACCCGTTGTTGAACCCATGTGATATTTGGGACAATGGTGCGAAAAGCGCACCATTCTATCCCAACACAGAAACAGTAGGTTGGGTTCTACTCCTTATATTATATATAACAACATAAGAACAAACATAAAATGGCAAAAGAAATTAATTTCGATATAGAAGCACGCGACTTGCTTAAAAACGGTGTAGACAAACTGGCAAATGCCGTTAAAGTTACGCTTGGCCCAAAAGGTCGCAACGTGGTGATTGAAAAGAAATTCGGTGCACCGCAAATTACCAAAGACGGAGTTACCGTTGCAAAGGAAGTTGAGTTGGAAGATCACTTCGAAAACACAGGCGCACAACTCGTAAAGAGTGTGGCTTCGAAAACGGGCGACGATGCTGGCGACGGCACAACCACAGCTACTATTCTTACGCAAGCCATTGTTAACGAGGGCTTGAAGAACGTAACGGCTGGCGCAAACCCAATGGATTTGAAACGCGGTATCGACAAGGCTGTGAAGGTTGTGGTGGATTATATCCGCGAATCGGCCGAACAAGTAGACGACAACTACGACAAAATTGAGCAAGTGGCCGCGGTAAGTGCCAACAACGACCCCGAAATAGGAAAACTTCTTGCTGATGCCATGCGCAAGGTTAGCAAGGACGGTGTTATCACCATCGAAGAAAGCAAGAGCCGCGAAACAAGCATTGGCATCGTAGAGGGTATGCAGTTTGATAGAGGTTACCTCTCTGGCTATTTTGTTACCGACACCGATAAGATGGAGGCTGTAATGGAAAACCCCTACATTCTTATCTACGACAAGAAGATTAGCAACCTGAAAGACTTCCTCCCCATCTTGCAACCTGCTGCCGAAAGCGGCCGTCCGTTGCTTGTTATCGCAGAAGATGTAGACTCGGAAGCACTTACAACGTTGGTGGTTAACCGTCTGCGTGGTGGCTTGAAGATTTGCGCCGTTAAGGCTCCTGGCTTTGGCGATCGCCGTAAGGCTATGCTCGAAGACATCGCCGTGCTAACGGGCGGACTGGTTATCAGCGAAGAAAAGGGCTTGAAATTAGAGCAAGCTACACTTGAAATGATGGGAACCTGCGACAAGGTTGTTGTTTCTAAAGACAATACGACGATTGTTAACGGTGCTGGCGAAAAGCAAAACATCGCCGACCGTGTGGCTCAGATTAAGAACGAAATAGCCAACACTACCAGTTCTTACGACAAAGAGAAACTGCAAGAACGTTTGGCCAAACTTTCGGGTGGCGTTGCCGTACTCTATGTAGGTGCTAACAGCGAAGTGGAAATGAAGGAAAAGAAAGACCGCGTTGACGATGCACTGTGCGCAACTCGCGCTGCACTTGAAGAAGGTGTGGTTGCTGGCGGTAGCACAACCTACATCCGTGCCCTCGATGCACTGAAAGGACTTAAAGGCGACAATGCAGACGAACAGACCGGTATCAACATTGTGGAGCGTGCTATCGAAGAACCGCTTCGCCAAATCGTAATCAATGCAGGCGGTGAAGGTGCAGTAGTGGTGCAAAAGGTTCGCGAAGGCAAAGGCGACTATGGTTACAACGCTCGTACCGACGCATTCGAGGATATGCGTAAGGCCGGAATTATCGATCCCGCAAAGGTTGCACGCGTGGCATTAGAGAACGCCGCATCTATTGCAGGCATGTTCCTAACCACCGAATGTCTCATTGTTGAGAAACCATCAGATACTCCTGCAATGCCTATGGGAAATCCTGGGATGGGCGGAATGATGTAAGATAGTTACAAAAAGGCTCAAAAAAGTGCCAAAATAGCTAAATACTAGGACGTTTATCTTCGGATAGACGTCCTTTTAGCTTTTCTTTGCATATTGATTTGGCTTTTTTAAATAAAAACATTTTGTAGTTTAATGAGAGTTGACTAATTTTGCAAATGTAAAGAAGATACAATGGAGAAATCCATTCAAAGATATTTTTTTGATTTGTTTTAGTAGATTAGTTTTTAAGTAGTTTGTTTTGGAAATCGGTTGTCGGGAGACATCCGATTTTTTTATTGCATATTTTTCGGGCTTTTGGCCATTACACCATAACTTTTTGTTACCTTTGTGTTCATGAAAATAAGAATAAACTGGAAACGCATCCTTGTACTCCTCCTTGTATCGGCAGGCTTGGTCTACATCACCAAGTCGTTCCTCATGTCTGCTGGCATATTTTTGCTGCTCTTTGCAGCCGATAGCTTATTGGCTAGATACGACGAAGACAGGAGAAGACGCAAACAAAGCGAAGAACACGAATACGAAGATTAAGCAAACGAAGGCGCACAAAATGGAAAAACTAGCTGAACTATATAAACGATGGAAAGGTACGGCTCCAGCTATGATGGCTCAATTGCCCGAAGCGGGAAGCAACAGAAAGTATTACCGACTAACCGGTGAAGACGGAGAAAGCGTTATCGGCGTGGTGGGAAACAGCAGGGACGAGAACCACACCTTTATATACCTTACCCACCACTTTACGGAAAGACGATTGCCCGTGCCTCGCATTCTGGCCGTTGACGATGACGAATTGCGGTACCTGCAAACCGACTTGGGCAGCACCTCGCTATTCGACGTTCTACGCGGTGGCCGCGAATCGGGTGGCAGGTACAACATGCGCGAGAAACAATTGCTTACAGCCGTTATACGCGAACTGCCAAACATACAGATAAGAGGTGCGCGCGGACTGGATTGGCAAGTGTGTTATCCGCAGCCGGAGTTTGATGTTGACAGTGTGCTTTTCGACCTCAACTACTTTAAATACTGCTTTCTTAAAGCCACAGAGCTCGAATTTCATGAGCTGAAATTGGAGGCAAACTTCCGCCTTTTTGCTAAGGATTTGACGTCGGAGAAGAGCGAGAGCTTTCTTTATCGCGACTTCCAAGCGCGCAATGTGATGCTCGACAGCAACGGAAAACCCTATTTCATCGACTACCAAGGTGGCCGAAAGGGTCCGTTTTACTACGATTTGGCCTCGTTTCTATGGCAGGCGGCAGCCAAATATCCCTTTAAACTGCGCCGAGAACTGGTTTACGAATACTACAACTCGTTGAAAAACTACACCGAAGTGCCATCGGTAAGGCATTTCGTTGAACGTCTCAGCCTTTTCGTTCTATTCAGAACATTGCAAGTATTGGGTGCTTATGGGTTCAGGGGCTACTTCGAACACAAGAAACATTTCATCAATAGCATTCCGCCAGCCATTGATAACTTGCGCGAATTGCTTAAATTAAAGAAGTTCTTCCCCTACCCTTACATGATGGATATGCTGAGGCGACTGACCGAGTTGCCGCAATTCGCCCATATCGAAGAACCTGCACTGAGTCGTGCCGACGGCCTTAAGACAACCCCCCACACCGTATATAAGGCGCACCCACAAGATGGACCTGCCACGTTTTCTAAGTACGACGGCAAAGGGCCGCTAGTGGTTAACGTTTACAGCTTCTCTTATCGCAAGGGCATTCCCGAAGACACTTCGGGCAATGGCGGCGGATATGTCTTCGATTGTCGTTCTACGCACAACCCCGGACGTTACGAACCTTATAAGCAATTAACGGGACTTGACGAGCCTGTTATCCGTTTCTTGGAAGACGATGGCGAGATACTAAACTTCCTTGATGGCGTTTATGCTTTGGCCGATCACCATGTGCGCCGTTACATTCAGCGCGGTTTCACCAGCCTGATGTTTTGCTTTGGCTGCACGGGCGGTCAGCATCGCAGCGTTTATTCGGCACAGCATTTGGCCGAACATCTGCATAAGAAGTTCGGCATTGAGGTGCATATCACCCATCGCGAGCAGAACATCAGGTCGGTTTTACAGGCAAAGCGGTGAGCGACAACGCCATTGGTAGTCAGCCAAAAGGCACGGCAAAACCTTTGCCGAGTGAAAAAATATGGTTAAATTTGCAACACAATAAAATACAAACAGCACGAGCATGATGCAAGCAATGATTTTTGCGGCAGGTTTGGGCACACGACTTAAACCGCTTACCGACAGCCTACCCAAGGCATTGGTTGAGGTTGGCGGAGAAACTTTGCTGCAACGCACCATCGAAAGGCTGAAAGCTTGCGGCGTAAAAAGCATGGTGATAAACGTTCACCACTTTGCACAAGCCATCGTAGACAATCTTCAAGCCAACAACAACTTCGGCGTAGAGATTGCCGTAAGCGACGAATCACAACTCTTACTCGACACAGGAGGCGGACTGAAAAAGGCTGCCCAGCTCTTTTCGTCCACAGCCAACATCCTCATTCACAACGTAGACATCATTAGCAATGTAGACTTACAAGCGTTTTATGCCCACCAAGCACAGAGCGACGCCTTGCTACTTGTAAGCCAACGCGAAACAAAACGCTACCTACTTTTCAATGACGACATGCGACTTGTTGGCTGGACGAACATAGAAACGGGAGAAGTACGCTCGCCCTACCCCACACTCAACCCGCAGACCTGTAAGAAACTGGCCTTCGCCGGCATCCATTCGTTTTCGCCAAAGCTTTTCGAAAAGATGGAGAAATACCCTGCTAAGTTCGGCATTATCGACTTTTATCTCGACCAATGCGCCCAAAACGACATCCGCGGATACGAACAGCAGGGGCTGCAACTGCTTGATGTGGGCAAGCTTAACACGCTAGAACGTCTGCCAAAACCCAAGGCTGGCGGTCTTGCCATCAGCGATGCAGACATCTTACAACATTTATATGCGCTATAAACAATAAGGGTCTTCGCCCCGTCTACAAGTGATTGGAAACGAACGAAGAACCGAATTTCATACTCAACGACAACATGCAACAAAAGATTATCATCTTGGATTTCGGGTCGCAGACCACACAACTCATTGGTCGCCGTGTGCGCGAGCTCGACACTTTCTGCGAGATTTTACCCTATAACAAGTTTCCCAAGGACGACCCCTCCGTCATTGGTGTCATCCTTAGCGGCTCGCCTTACTCTGTTCACGACAAGGAGGCGTTTAAAGTAGACTTAAACGACTTTATCGGCAAATATCCCGTGTTGGGCATTTGCTACGGCGCGCAATTCATATCGCATGCCAATGGCGGAAAGGTAGAGCAAACAGGAACGCGCGAATACGGCCGTGCCCACCTGCAAGATATATGCTTAGACAACCCCTTGTTCGCAGGCTTCGAGCATAATTCGCAGGTATGGATGAGCCACGGCGACACCATTACGGCCATTCCAGAAGGCTATCGTGTCATCGCCTCTACCAACGACGTTAAATTTGCGGCCTATGCAAGCGAGCAAAACCCCGTTTGGGCGGTTCAGTTCCACCCCGAAGTGTTCCACACTACCCAAGGAACAACGCTCCTTAAAAACTTTGTTGTGAACATCTGCGGAAGTAAACAACAATGGAGTGCGGCATCGTTTGTGGAGAGTACGGTGAACGAGCTGAAAGCGCAATTGGGCAACGACCGAGTTATCTTGGGACTTAGCGGGGGCGTTGATTCCAGCGTTTGCGCCGCATTGCTCAACCGAGCCATCGGCGATAAGCTCACCTGTATCTTCGTAGACCACGGCATGTTGCGCAAAAACGAGTTCCAAAAGGTAATGGGAGCCTACAAGGGACTAGGTCTGAATGTGGTTGGCGTTGATGCCAGCGATAAGTTCTTTGCCGACTTAGAGGGTATTAGCGACCCCGAAGAGAAGCGAAAGATTATCGGCCGCGACTTTGTTGAGGTGTTCAATGTCGAAGCAAAGAAAATTACCGACGCCAAATGGTTGGCCCAAGGCACCATCTATCCCGACCGAATAGAAAGCCTTAGCATCACAGGCATGGTCATCAAGAGCCACCACAACGTGGGCGGACTGCCCAAGGAGATGCACTTGCAACTATGCGAACCCCTGCAATGGCTGTTCAAAGACGAGGTTAGGCGCGTTGGTTTGGAAATGGGAATGCCTCAACGACTTATCAAACGCCACCCCTTCCCCGGCCCTGGGCTTGCCGTTCGTATCCTTGGCGACATCACACGCGAAAAGGTACGCATCCTACAAGAGGCAGACGACATCTACATTGAGAACATGCACAACTACATTTGCGAAGACGGTGAAGAGCTATACGACAAGATTTGGCAGGCCGGAACGGTTCTGCTATCGTCGGTTCGCAGTGTAGGCGTAATGGGCGACGAACGTACTTACGACCATCCTGTGGCCCTACGTGCCGTGACTAGTACCGATGCCATGACCGCCGACTGGGCTCACCTTCCCTACGACTTCATGGCTAAGGTGTCTAACGAGATTATCAATAAGGTGAAAGGCGTTAACCGCGTGTGTTACGACATATCGTCGAAACCGCCTTCGACCATCGAATGGGAATAAAAATGCAGGTGCTAAGCTAACGCATAGCACACTGCAATCAATGTAAGAAGTGGGTTGGGGCTAGGCCCTAACCCACTTCTTTCTATATGCGTACCTGCAAAACATCTGTCGGCATTGTGCGCGTTTCGTTATTTATGCGTATCTTTGCCTTGGTAAAAAGTTACACATGGCAAAGACATTCACCACATTCGGCCATTCGTCCGGCGAGTTTCGGCGCGACGAATTGGTACGCAAAATAGAACATGCACTACAAGAACTCACCCTTGGCGAGCTTGAAGCGCTGTATTACGACATGATTTCGAAAGACTATCTAAGAGACTAAGGCTTATGAACACGAAAAAGAACAAGGAAGAACAGATACTTATCCGCATTACAGGACAAGACCGACCGGGACTAACCGCCTCTGTAATGAAAATACTAGCGCGTTACGATGCACAGATATTAGACATCGGACAAGCCGACATTCATAGCTCGCTGTCGTTGGGGGTGCTTATACGTATCGACGACAAACACTCTGGCCAGGTAATGAAAGAACTGCTTTTTAAGGCCACCGAATTAAATGTGCACATCGGCTTTGAACCCATTGGCGACCAGCAATACGAAGATTGGGTTCACGGACAAGGCAAAAATCGTTATATACTTACCCTTATTGGCCGTAGTCTTTCGGCCAAACAAATTGAAGCAGCCACAAAGGTCATATCGTCGCAAGGATTTAACATCGACTCCATCCTTAGGTTAACGGGTCGCATCAGCATTATGAACCCCGACAAGAATGTGCGCGCTTGTATTGAGTTTTCGTTGCGAGGAACTCCACAAGACCGCTCGGTCATGCAGAAACAGCTAATGACCCTCTCAGCCGAAATGGGTATCGACTTCTCGTTTCAGAAAGACGACATGTACCGCCGCATGCGTCGCCTGATATGCTTTGATATGGACTCAACCCTCATCCAAACAGAATGTATTGACGAATTGGCCATGCGTGCAGGCGTTGGAGATAAGGTAAAGGCCATTACCGAGAGTGCCATGCGAGGCGAGATAGACTTTAAGGAAAGTTTCAGAAAGCGCGTTGCACTACTGAAAGGCCTTGATGTTGGGGTGATGAAAGACATTGCCGAACACATGCCTATTACCGAAGGTGTAGACAGATTAATGTCGGTACTTAAACGATATGGCTACAAAATAGCCATATTAAGCGGTGGATTTACTTATTTTGGCGAATTTCTGCAACACAAATACGGCATCGACTACGTATATGCCAACGAGTTGGAGGTTGACGACAACGGGAAACTCACTGGCAATTATGTGGGAGAAATAGTAGACGGACATCGTAAGGCCGAGCTGTTGAAGCTTATTGCGCAAGTAGAAAAAGTAAATCTTGCGCAGACCATCGCCGTTGGCGACGGAGCAAACGACTTGCCCATGATTTCCGAAGCGGGCCTTGGCATAGCCTTCCATGCCAAACCGCGCGTTGTGGCCAATGCCCAGCAGTCTATCAATACCATCGGACTAGACGGCGTGCTCTACTTCCTTGGCTTTAAAGACAGCTACATCAACGCCTAAAAACAGGCATAATACCGACAAAAACGGCCAATCACACAATGTGATTGGCCGTTTTTGTCGGGGCGACAGGATTCGAACCTGCGACCGCCTGGTCCCAAACCAGGAGCGCTACCGGGCTGCGCTACACCCCGAGTCGCAAAACCTGTTGCTGTTTTGCGGTTGCAAAGGTACTATTATTTGTTGAGTACTGCAAATATTTGTTTAACTTTTTATGATACCCAAGTCAACAAATATCTTTTTTAGTATTTGTACGCCACGTTCTACTTGTTCTTCCGTATGCGTTGCCATCAATGCCATACGCACTAGCGTATCTTGCGGAGCACATGCTGGCGGTATAACGGGGTTGATGAAAACGCCCGCATCGAAGGCCAGCTTAGTTACTAGGAAAGTCTTCTCTACATCGTGAACGTAGAGCGGAATGATAGGGCTTTCGGTCTCACCAATTTCAAAGCCTTCCTCTCTAAAACGGCGTAGTGCATAACGTGTAACGTTCCAAAGCCTTTCGATACGTTCGGGTTCTTGCTGAATAATGTGCAATGCTTCAAGTGCTGCTGCCGTTGCAGCAGGCGAATTAGATGCGCTGAAGATGTACGAACGACACGTGTGGCGTAGGTAATTGATGGTATCGGCATCCGATGCAATAAAGCCACCGATGGATGCAAGGCTCTTTGAGAATGTTCCCATGATAAGATCCACCTCGTCGGTAAGGCCGAAATAATCGCAAACACCACGTCCGTGGTCACCAAAAACGCCAAGGCTGTGCGCCTCGTCCACCATAACCGAGCAGTTGTACTTATGTTTCAAGGCCACAATCTCAGGAAGTTTGGCCAAGTCGCCTTCCATAGAGAACACGCCGTCCACAACAATCAGCTTTACAGCCTCGTAAGGTAGCGACTTGAGGATGTTCTCCAAGTCTTCCATGTCGTTATGCTTGTAGTGCAGTTGTTTGGCAAACGACAAGCGCCTTCCGTCTACAATACTAGCATGGTCGCGGTCGTCGCAAATAATATAGTCGCCTCTTCCAACCACCATAGCCAGCACACCTTGGTTAACCGAGAAACCCGTAGAGAAGCATAGCGTATCGTCCTTGTGTACGAACGTGGCCAATTCTTTCTCCAATTGCACGTGTAAGTCTAATGTCCCGTTAAGAAATCGACTTCCGGCGCAGCCAGAGCCATACTTGTCTAGCGCGTCTTTAGCGGCTTTCACCACCCTTTCGTCTCCAGTAAGCCCGGTATAGGCGTTCGAACCAAACATCAAAACATGATGTCCATCCATCTCTACCTCGGTTCCCTGTTTGCTTGTTATCTCGCGAAAATAGGGATAGACACCCGCTTGAATATATTTTTGCGGTTCACGATAAGCCTTGTATCTTTCTTGTAATTGTCCCATTTCTAAATAGGTAAAAGAACTATTTTTTTGTTTATCAGTGTGCAAAGGTACAAAAAAATACAGCAAAACGCCTATATTTTGAAAGAAATCGGCATTTAAAACGTTTTTCGCCGGTTACGTGCTGTTATCAAATGTTTTTTATTATCTTTGCAATTAGGCTTGGGCAATGCCTTTAAAGTAAAGTTAAACCCTGTCTGAAAACCATAAACAAAACGGAATGAAAAAGAAAATTGTGTTCATCATGAACCCCATATCGGGGTCGGGAAGTAAAAAAGGCATTCCCGAAGCAATTGATAAATACATCGATAAGGAACTTTTCGACTACGAAATACGAACCACCGAGTATGCAGGGCATGCTTGCGAGATAGCCACCGAGGCCAAAGAACAAGGTATAGACGTGGTGGTGGCCATTGGTGGCGATGGTACCGTTAACGAGGTGGCACGCGCCATTGTCGAGTCCAACACGGCATTGGGCATCATTCCCCGTGGATCGGGCAACGGATTGGCTCGCCATTTAATGTTGCCTATGGGCGTTAAGAAATGTTTGCAGCTGATAAATACATGCGAAATACATAGGCTTGACTATGGGAAGATTAACGAACACTACTTTTTTTGTACCTGCGGCATGGGTTTCGATGCCTTTGTTAGCAAAAAATTTGCCCAAGCAGGTAAGCGCGGCCCCATCACTTACGCCGAAAACATCCTGCGTGAGGGGTTGAAGTATCAGCCCGAAACCTACGAGATAGAAGACGAAACGGGCGTGCATCGCTACAAGGCTTTCCTTATTTCGTGTGCCAACGCCTCGCAATATGGCAACAACGCCTACATAGCCCCTAGGGCATCGATGAGCGACGGATTGCTAGACGTAATTATTATGGAGCCTTTCGACTTGCTTGATGCACCGCAAATTAGTCTCGACATGTTTAACAAAACACTCGACAAAAACTCGAAGATAAAAACTTTCAGATGTAAAGAGCTAAAAATACACCGAAAGAACGAGGGGGTAATACATTTCGATGGCGACCCCGTTGAGGCAGGCAAAGATATTGTCGTGTCTTTAAAAGAAAAAGGTATTAATGTGATTGTAAACCCCGATGCCGACAAGTCGTTGCGAGAACCCAACGCCTTCCAATCTATTGCCGCCTCGCTTTTCAACGAGCTCAACGACATGCGCCGAGTTTTCAATAAACGAAGTCATAAGTTGCCGCTGCTGGGCAAAGTTATCCAACGCAAGCTTACACGATAGAAGTCAAGGTATTGCGCTAGGCAACAATCTAAACAGCCTTTCAAACCCGTAACAACTGCCTAAACCCAAAGTATAGATTTGGTTTTAGGCAGTTGGCATCTAACCCCAATCGGGCATCTGGCCACTTATCAAATAGGATGTATTGATTACATTTCTTTCGGTCTTTCTTGCGTTTGCTTGTCGGCATCTTGCCAGTTTTATTCTCTTGACGTGGACCGCTGCGCCTGCAACAATAAGACAGACAAGATGTTCAAACATACCCAAAACCTATCCAGGCTATAATGTGCAATTGAGGTTTAAGCTTATGCTTTCAGCCAATTTACTCGCCAATTTCCCACCATGTTTATCCGTAAACCTGATAACTAGCGTACTTATCAACTCGTAAATTTGGGCGTAGTCGTTATTTTTCTAGGCAGCAACCACTCTGAAACCCTTTCTTTATAACCTGTATTGCGTCTGAAAGCTTATAAGCTCAGAAACTTATAGGCCCTCAAACTTACAAAACTCGATTAGCTGCCAACTGCCAAACATATAAGTCCATAAGTTTACAAACGCACCAACTAATTCATTAGGAAATCTTAAATTTAGTATAAATACTTTACAAACTACACCATCCTCTCCACTTCATTCTAGCGAAAATTGAGCCCCATTAGTAGGCAATTAGCCCCTCTTTTCTTGTTTTTACGCATTATCTTTTGTACATTTTCGGGAACATCGCCTGCAATTTGCACCATTTTACCTTTCTAATTTGGTTCCTGGTTCGTAATTTTTCAAGCCCAAATTCCTACTTTTAGCCCCTAAAATCCCACTTTTTAATGACCATTTTGCCCCTTTTGAGCCTTCTTTTAACGCTTCGAAGAGGTTTTGTTTATCTCTTAGATGTGGATATTTATACATATCCTCTCGCTTTTAGCAGCCTTTTGCACTGCATTTAGCACCATTTTACCTTGCGTTTAGCACCAAAACGCAGTGCATTTAGCAGCATATTGCACTTCATTTTGGTGCAAATGCCCTAAAATATGGCACCAGTTGCGTGTTTATGCAACGGAAATCAATTTTTAACCATGCACATGCAACGCCCATTTCGCATAGCAACAAACCCTCGCGAGAATTGAAAATTTGCGGCCTGATGAGCGATTGCTGGCAAAAATTGCACTCACAATGTTAAAATTTATACTAAAAAGATTACAATGATTGGTGAGTGTATGAGTTAATCAGTTGACAAGTTGACGAATTGACAAGTTGATCGGTTAACCTGTTTACGAGTTGGGAAACGAACATGGCGCAGCCCTCTTTTCACCCTTTCACCTTTTCATCCTTTTCATCTTTCCACCCTTTCACCCTTAAACGGCGTAGCCATCTTTTCACTTTTTCACCCTTTCACTTTTCCACCTTTTCACCCTTTCACTTTTCCACCTTTTCACCCTTACATATACCCCAATGCGCGGAGCACATCGTTAAGGTTGGCCATAACCATTAATATAATAAGGATGGAAATGCCTGCATACTCGGCGCGCACCATGAACTTTTCGCTGGGTTTGCGCCTTGTAATCATCTCGTAGAGCAAGAAAAGCACGTGACCACCATCGAGAGCGGGTATGGGAAGAATGTTCATAAAGGCGAGAATGATGCTAAGGAAAGCCGTCATAAGCCAAAACATGTGCCAATCCCACATTGGAGGGAAGAGACTTCCTATCGCTCCGAAACCGCCCAACGACTTAGCACCATCGGCCGAGAACAGGTATTTCATGTCGCCTACATAGCCTTTTAGCACCTTTACGCCATAGGCTGCGCCAGTAGGAAAGCTTTCGAAGAAACCATATTCCACGTGGGTTTCCTTATATTTGGCCAGTCCGTTGGTGAATACCATACCAAAAAGCAAGTCGGCATTAAGCTTAACCGCTGCCGTAGTGGCCGTCGTGTCGCCCTGATGAACAAAGGATATGGTGGTGTTTAGTGCCTTGGCACTGTCGGCAGGAGTGGTTGCAGCGGCCAAAATATCGCCCAAACGTTCTTTCTCGAAGTTGAAATCGTTTTGCGAATCAATGGGTTTTCCTGCAAAAGCCACAATCTTATCGCCAGCTTTCAGACCCGCTTTGGCTGCTATGCTGTTGGGCATTACGCTGTCGATGGTGTTGGGCATCATGATCATTACAAAGCGGGGCGACGATTTAAGCATGTTCAGCAAGTCGAGATTGCCAGGCATGGGCAGACTCATGTGCTTGCCTTGGCGCACCAAATCCACACGAGTGGCAGTGGCCAAATCGCGGAAGAAGTCGGCATCGAAAGTCTTAAACTCGCCTTTCTCGGTGCCAAGAAGCACGTCGCCGTCTTTAAAACCAAGGGCTTTTGCCTCCGAATTAAACTTCATCCCGGCCGTCATATCCTTCACTTGCACGTAACTGTCGCCCCAATGGAACAGCACCATCGAATAGATAAACAAGGCCAAGAGGAAGTTAACGATAACGCCGCCCAACATAATGAGCAGCCTTTGCCATGCCGGTTTAACCCTAAACTCCCACGGTTGGGCGGGTTTGGCCATCTGTTCTGTATCGAACGACTCGTCAACCATGCCCGAAATCTTGCAATATCCGCCCAAAGGTAGCCAGCCCATGCCGTAAGCCGTGCCGCTTTTCTTAGACTTAAACTCGAAGAGATGAAACCAAGGGTCGAAGAATAGGTAGAATTTTTCTACCCTTACGCCAAACAAACGGGCGAAGAAGAAATGCCCCCCCTCGTGGAGTAGCACCAAAATAGATATGGCCAGCATGAACTGCAACAGCCTAATGAGAAATATTTCCATGTTTGTTTTATTGTTTTCTGTATTAATTAGGATGCCAATGGGTAAGCATCAAGGCTCTTTATGGCACACTCTTTGGTATTATCCGCTGCGACAAAAGCCGCTTGGCGGTATGGGTTTCAACGCAGTTGGGCAACCAATTCGCTGGCCTTTCGGCGCGATTCGGCATCCGTTTGCAGGTAGGTATCTAACGAAGGAGCCGCATCGAAAGGCACCTTTTGCATCGTTTCTTCGATAATTCGCGGCATGTCTAAAAAGCCAATGCGGTCGGCCCTGAATGCCTCGTTCACCACTTCGTTGGCTGCATTGAGTATGCAAGGCATGTTTCCACCGCGGTTAATGGCATCGAAGGCCAATTGCAAGCAGCGGAACTTACGCATGTCGGGTTCGAAAAACTCCAACGGCTGTGCAAAAAAGTCGAGCCTTGGCCCGTTAAGCGGCAGCCTATCGGGGTAAGAGAAGGCGTATTGTATGGGCAAACGCATGTCGGGCATGCCTAGTTGCGCCTTTACCGAGCCGTCTTCGAACTGCACCGCGCTATGAACAATGCTCTGCGGATGCACAAGCACCTGTACCTTTTCGGCCTCAACGCCGAACAACCACTTGGCCTCAATCACCTCGAACCCTTTGTTCATCATCGTGGCAGAGTCGATTGTTATCTTCGCACCCATGTCCCACGTGGGATGGCGCAAGGCATCGGCCTTGGTAACTTTGGCCAATTGCTCGTCGGGCAGTAGGCGAAATGGGCCTCCACTTGCCGTAAGCAATATCCGTTCGATGGCATTATCGCCCTCGCCCACTATGCTTTGGAATATGGCCGAGTGCTCACTGTCTACGGGAAGTATGGGTGCGCGGTTGGCTATGGCCAACTCATTGATAAGTTCTCCGGCCACAACAAGCGTCTCTTTATTGGCCAAACATATCTTCTTATGCGCTTTAATGGCATGTATAGTGGGTTCTAAACCGGCAAAACCAACCATCGCAGTAAGCACCATGTCGATGGGTTCGGCCTCTACGATGTCGCAAAGTGCCTGCTTACCTGCGTAAACCTTAATGTCGGGAAGGTCGGTTAAGAGGTCTTGCAGCTGCTGGTAGCGGCTCTCGTCGGCCACAACAACGGCCGCCGGCCTGAACTTCCGTGCCTGTTGAGCCAGTAATTCAACGCGTGTGTTTGCCGTTAGGCAGTACACTTCGTACTTGTCGGCATGTTGCGCAATCACGTCGAGGGCTTGTGTGCCAATCGAACCCGTGCTGCCAAGAATACATATTTGTTTCTTCATTTGTTCAGTCTAGGTCTAATATTCCATCGGGAATGTGCATCGTTATTTCACGTTTCTTTGCATCAACGCCTGCAATCAAGTCGTAAGATGCAGGCAATAGCAGGGGTGCAGAACCGTTAACGTCTACTTCAAAAAGGGTGTTCACCGTGCTGTCGTCTACGGCAAGGAGTGCGCCCAGCGGCTTGTTGGTGGCCGCATCCTTAACGGTAAAGCCCACAATGGCCGCCCATGACAGTTCGGCATCGAGGTTATCGTCCTCCTGCCGCGGAAAAAACACGTTGCAACCCGTTAGTTCCTTTGCTCGTTCTTGCGTGTCTATGTTCACGAATTTCACCAATGCCGTCTCGCTACCCTTAAAGCGATATTCCTCGAAAAAGAAGGGAACAAGCAGCCCCTCCACTTCGAGCGCAAGGAAATCGGCCTCTATTCGGTCGAAAATGTCGTCGTCGAAGTGGAAAGATATTTCGCCTTTCACGCCGTGCGGCTTGCCAAGCTTGCCTATCTTATAGAAGTTGTCGGCTTGCCATTGCGGTCGTGTGGATGATTGTTGGGACATGTGGTGTGGGGTATATGTGGCTTTTAATGTTTGTTGGGATGGGCTGTTGCGCGACTCTTGCTTTCGCTTTTTGCTGGGCTAAACGCGCTTGATGTTGGCTCCGAGGGCGTTAAGTCGCGCCTCGATGTCTTCGTATCCGCGGTCTATCTGTGCGATATTGTCTATCTGACTGGTGCCATTGGCACTTAATGCGGCGATAAGCAAGGCGATACCTGCACGTATGTCGGGGCTAGTCATGCGGCCAGCACGCAGTTGCAGCTTGTGGTCGTGACCTATAACCACTGCGCGATGCGGGTCGCAAAGTATGATTTGCGCGCCCATGTCGATTATCTTGTCTACGAAGAACAGCCTACTTTCGAACATCTTTTGATGGAACAGCACGCTGCCGCGCGCCTGAGTAGCCACCACAATGAGTACCGAAAGGAGGTCGGGAGTTAGTCCTGGCCACGGTGCATCGGCCAAAGTCATTATCGAACCGTCGATAAATGCCTCCACTTGATAATGCTCGTGGTGTGGCACAAAAAGGTCGTCGCCCTCAATATTGATGGTAATGCCCAACCGTTTAAAGGTATCGGGTATCAGTCCGAGGTTCTCTACAGACACGTTCTTGATGCGTATGCCCTGCCCAACCATAGCGGCCATACCGATAAACGAGCCTACTTCAATCATGTCGGGCAACACCTGATGCGTTGCCCCATGCAAAGTTTCAACTCCTTCGATGGTAAGCAGGTTGCTACCTATGCCGCCGATGCGTGCGCCCATGCGGTTAAGCAGTCGGCAAAGCTGTTGTATGTAAGGTTCGCAAGCAGCATTATAGATGGTGGTTGTGCCCTTAGCCAGCACTGCGGCCATGATAATGTTGGCCGTTCCTGTTACCGATGCCTCATCAAGCAGCATGTAACGCCCCTGCAATTGGTTGGCTCGCAGTTGGTAAACGTTGCGGTTGGGCAGCTTTTCAAAGCTTGCACCGAGCATGCGAAAGCCCCAAAAGTGGGTGTCTAGACGGCGCCTGCCAATCTTATCGCCACCAGGTTGGGCAACCATAGCTTGGCCAAAGCGCCCCAAAAGCGGACCGATGAGCAGCACACTGCCACGCAAAGCCGCACATTTGCGCACGAACTCGTCGCTAGAAAGGAAGTCGAGGTTCAGCTCGTCGGCCTTAAACGAATAGTCGTTACGCGCATGCCGTGTCACCTTCACGCCGATGTCCGCCAGCAGAAGGATGAGGTTGTTCACGTCTAAGATGTCGGGAACGTTGCTGATACGCACCTCTTCGGCAGTTAGTATGGCTGCGCAAATCACCTCCAAGGCCTCGTTCTTGGCTCCTTGCGGCGTGATAGTGCCTTGCAAAGGGCGTCCGCCCTCGATGAGAAAGGATTGCATGGCTACTTCTTCTTGCGTTTTTTCTCAGGTTCTTTTGCAGGCAATTTCTCGAACTTAAACGTATCTAGGTCGAGCTGTATCTTGCCATTGGTGAACGCAGCAAGGTCTGATGCCACGCGTTCGTTATCAGCTGCGCCGTGTCCCCACTGCGCCAGCGAACGTTTCATTTGGTTGGCAGTGAGCCTAACCAGTGCATCGCGTTCGTCTCCGGCAGGCATGTCTTTCAGCCTTTCGAATGTTTCGAAGAGCAATTTGCCATAATGGCGCACAGGAATGCGCGACGAAGTGTAGCCCACATGCTGGGGTTTGGTGGTGGCACGCGTGGCCTCCGACACGTCGAATGGGTAGTCGATGTCGAGTTTAAAGTCGCTCATGATGGCCAAATGGTCCCACAATTTGTGTTCTAGGTCTACGGCATCGTAGCCTTGTGGAAAGAGAATGCTCATCGTTGCGATGATAGACTCGGCGCAAGCTTGCCTTTCTTGCTTGGTTGACAGGGTCATTGCGTGGTTCACCATCTTTTGTATCTCACGTCCGTACTCGGGAAGTATCAGCCGTTCGCGCTGCGTATTATAGTCCAATCCTTCTATGTTCATTATCTCAGTGGTGGATGTTCGGTTGTTCATTCTTTATTTGTTATTCGGCATTTGGTTTGCCATTGCAGTTAGAGTAGCGGCTTGGCGGCTTTCGCCACGAAGTCTTTTAGGTAGAACGGCACAAAGTATGCCACATCTTCGAAACGCTCTTCGGCCATAGCTTTCTCTGCCAATGGTGTCATATTCTTGGCCAAAGGCTTCACATTGTCGATGAAGTGGGCATTGGGGTGAACGATTTCGGCCTTGCACTTGTCGGCTCCGTTGCCGAAGAAGTACACGTGATGTCGGTCTAGAAAGGCCTTGTAGGTGTCGGCCTCAACGATGTCGGCCCCCACAGGCCTTACTTCTTTCAGTGCCCTGTCGTAGAGGGCGGCGTACACTTCCATACGCCGTGCGTCGAGCATGGGGCAAAGCAGGGCATCGTCGGGCGTTATTTGTTCGCGCAACAGCAGCGGAACGCACAGCAATTGCAGCGTTGGCACGGCCAATAACTTAGCGTTGCGGGCGTAGCACACGCCTTTGGCCATCGAAACGCCAATGCGCAGGCCCGTGTAAGAGCCTGGCCCGCAACTCACCGCCACGGCATCGAGCGGCAAAGCGTGACTGTCGGCAAACGAAAGGGCCTCGTCTACGAACGTACCTAGCTTTACGGCGTGGTTCGGACCATCGTGGTCTTCGGCGTTAAAGATGCACTCGCCATCGTTACTAACGGCCACCGAACACACCGCGGTACTTGTTTCTATATTTAATATGCACGACATAATCCTATTCAGTATATTTATATTAAAGTGCAAAATTACGCTTTTTCCGTTTAAAATGTGTACATTTGCAGAAAATTAACGCGCAAACTATGATACAATCCATGACGGGTTACGGCAAGGCTGTCGTGACCTTTAACGACAAGAAAATAAACGTAGAGATTAGATCGCTTAACAGCAAGACGCTAGACCTTTCTACACGCGTTGCTCCACTGTATCGCGAAAAGGAGATTGAGATGCGGCAGATGGTGGCAAAAGCACTCACCAGGGGCAAGGTTGACTTCTCTATATGGGTGGAAAAAGACGCAGCGGCGGACGCAACGCCCATAAACGCCGCATTGGTAGAAAACTATTACCAACAGATTAAGGAGATTTCGGCCAAAACGGGCATCCCCGAACCGCAAGATTGGTACGCCACACTGCTGAAAATGCCCGACGTTACCACACGCACCGAAATGGAAACGCTGGACGAAGACGAATGGAAGGCGGCTGCCGAGGCCATAAAGCAGGCTCTTGAACACATCGTGGCTTTTCGCAAACAGGAGGGTATGGCCCTGCAAAAGAAGTTTGAAGAGAAACTACAAAACATCGGTAAGCTGATGAACGACATCGAACCGTACGAGAAAGCGAGGGTGGAGAAGATTAGAACACGTATTGTAGACGCGCTGAAAGACATCCCCGAAGTGGACTACGACAAGAACCGCTTGGAGCAAGAACTGATATATTATATTGAGAAGTTGGACATTAGCGAAGAGAAACAGCGGCTGACCAATCACTTAAAATATTTTGCCAAGACCATGAACGATGAAAGCGAACAGGGCAAAAAACTGGGTTTCATCGCACAAGAGATGGGTCGCGAGATTAACACAACGGGCTCTAAGAGCAACCAAGCCGAGATGCAGAACATCGTTGTGATGATGAAAGACGAGCTGGAACAGATTAAAGAGCAAGTGCTGAATGTGTTGTAGGCTATCGGTTTTTGAGGTTTTAAGTTGGTGAGGTTGTGAGTTGGTGAGGTTTTAAGTTTCTAAGTATTTGCGTATTTAGTCTTACGAACGATAAACTTAGCAACAAGATAAGGCCGAAGAACGCACAAACCAGCTTGCTGCAATAAGCCCAACCCCATCAACTCGCCAACTTAAAAGCTCAAAAAAATCAGAAACTTACCCACCCATCAACCCAAAGACTCAAATAAAAACTCCCCTCTCATCAACTCAAATAAACTCAAAGACTATGGACAATAACCAGCATATCGACCCAAACGGGCAGTCTTCTACACAGCACAAAGGTGCTTTGGTGATATTCTCCGCACCATCGGGTTCGGGCAAAAGCACCATCATCAATTGGCTCATGCAAAGCCATCCCGAACTGCGGCTGGCCTTTTCCATATCGTGTACCAGCAGAGCACCGCGCGGAACAGAGCAACATGGCGTGGAATATTTCTTCCTTTCGCCCGAAGAATTTAGGCAACGCATTGCCCAAGACGAGTTCTTGGAGTACGAAGAGGTGTACAAAGACCGCTTTTATGGCACGTTGAAAGAGCAGGTTCAACGCCAATTAGACACTGGGCAGAACGTTGTTTTCGACGTTGACGTTAAGGGCGGATGCAACATTAAGCGGTTTTATGGCGACAAGGCGTTGAGCATTTTCATCCAACCGCCATCAATCGAGGCCTTGCGCGAACGACTGGAAGGGCGCGCAACCGATGCTCCCGAAGTGATAAACGACCGCATTGCGCGAGCCGAATACGAGCTGTCGTTCGCTCCGCAGTTTGACAAGGTCATCATAAACGACGACTTGGAGACGGCCAAACGGCAGACTCTCGAAGTGATTAACGCCTTTCTTTCGCGCCCATGATACGCACTGGTTTCTATGGCGGCTCGTTCAACCCCATACATAACGGGCACATCGCCTTGGCTCAACAGTTTTTAGACGACATGGGATTAGACGAAGTGTGGTTTGTCGTGTCGCCTCAAAACCCCTTTAAACGCAACGCCAACGACTTGATGGCCGACAAAGCGCGGCTCGAAATAGTGCGCGCTGCCACGGCCAACGAGCCTCGTTTCTGCGCCACCGACTACGAACTGCACCTACCAACGCCTTCGTACACCTGGCGAACGCTGCAAGCTTTGGCCCACGACGAGCCGCAACGCTCGTTCGTTCTCCTTATCGGAGCCGACAATTGGGTGTCGTTTCCCAAGTGGAATCACCACGAAGACATACTCGCCAGCCACGACATCGCGATATTTCCACGCCGTGGCTACGACATAAACGCTAACGAACTGCCCGCCAATGTAACCCTTCTCAACACGCCCTTCTACGACATTTCGAGCACCGACATCCGTCATCGCATCGCCGAAGGTCTGCCTATCGACCACCTTGTGCCGCCTGCGGTGAAAGACATGGTGATAAAGACGTATGCAAATGGCATGGGAGTGTAAGTGAAAAGAGTGATTATTGAAGTATAGGGGCATCTGAATACAATGTGATAGAGTGTGGATAGCCACATGGCGTAGCCCACTTTCACCACCCCCTCTTAACGCAAAAAACCTCGTCCCCAAAGTTGGAAACGAGGTTTCTTTTTTGTGTGGGCGCTGACGGATTCGAACCGCCGACCCTCTGCTTGTAAGGCAGATGCTCTAAACCAGCTGAGCTAAGCGCCCCAATGCTCTTGCTTTTTAAAAGCGATGCAAAGGTAAGGGGTTTTCGCCATACCACCAAACAAAACGCGAAAAAAATGTTTTGAACGGCCGATTTTGTGGAAAATGCGGCCGTTTTTCGCATTAAACGTAAAATAAAGCAAAGCAAACAGACGGTAATAAGCACTTTTTTATTACATTTGCACCACTAACCCAAACCGAAATAAGCAAATGATAAGACCCGTATATACACTTACCCTGCTGTTTTCCTTACTCACCACGGTTTGCGCAGAAAACAGAATAGCCGATGCAAGCAGCATGTGCAACGACTCGATTGCCACCAAAACATGTGGCACACAACTATATATAGCGGAGGAAGACAAGACCGACTACTCGAAGTTTGCCATAAAGCCCATACGCGTGGACACCATTTGGGGAGACTGGGAGATACACGCACACCAGTTTTACGACGGCAATAAGTTCACCTACGATAAGGAAACGCACGCCGATTATGCCGTGAGGTTTAACGTATTCAAGGGTGGCAAGCCTGTGTTTAAAGGCTACAAGGTAAACTCCAAGTCGCTTATGGGCCCTAAATACATCAAAGGTTTCGAGCTGGGCCTATTCGAACAGTTTGAGATTACCCCCACATCGGTGTACATTGGCTTTGGCTATTGCGAACCCGAAACCGACAATTGTCTTGAGAGAGTATTGGCATTGAATGCCGATGGCACGGTGCGCAAGTACGAAACGTCCATCGCCTCGGCCGAAGGAGATATAGATATGTACGTCACCGACATTTATTGGCTTTACACTTTATACGTAAACGAACTAAGCCAAGCTACACCTAACGCTGCCAGCATACAGAAAGTGCTGAACAAATACTGCACAACAGACTTTGCCAAACGACTGCAACGAGAGACGTTGAAGAAGAACTTGCTCTTGGGTTCGGACCAATTCGATTACCAATGGCTGCGCTCTTTGGAGGTGCACTTGATGGACGAGAAAACAAACACGTGCATCGTTAACTACAAACGCGCTGACGGTAAGATGGTTTACAAACGCATTCACCTGCAACTTAAACCAGAAACGGAGTACGAATACTTGGTTAGTGGCGTGTCTGATGCCACCGAAAAAGACCTGCCCGCGATGTAGAATGGCAAAGAATGGCCTGTTGGGGCCGACGATGTATAGCGTACTTAACCCACAAAAGCATAACCATACGCACGCCGATTGCTTTAATCAGCCCTGCCATTGGCACGTCAGCGAAGACCCGCCGCACAGTTTGCGAACCTCTCCAAGCTGCCAACAACAACCGAATAAAGCGTTTGAAATGCTCGATTATTTGGTAGAAAAGCCCTTTTTCTGCGCTGTTCGTAAAATAACTGGCAATAGATGGGTGGCAATAAGTGTTTTTTTGCTACATTTGCAGCACTAACCCACATAGAAATTGACAAATGAAAAAACTCGCACTAACACTTTCCCTCATCGCCATTACATTGCTAACAGCCTGTTCGGGAAATAAAAAAGCCGACACAAACGGCGCAGAAAACGACTCGATTACTGCCAAAACAGACAGCGTGCCACTGTATGTGGAGGAAGAAGACAAGACAGACTACTCGAAGTTTGCCGTTCAACCCATTCGCATTGACACCACTGTTGGCGATTGGGAAATACATATACGCCAATTTTACGACGGAAAGAAGTTTAAGCTTGGCAAACAACTCTTCGCCGACTACGCTGTAAAGGTGAATATATTTAAAGGCGGCAAGCCCGTGTTTAAAGACCACAAGATAGACGCCAAGGCGGTTGCAGGCTCCAATTACATAAAATATTTCGTCCTTGATGTGTTCGGAAACGTCTTCGTTACCGAAACAACAGTGTACCTAGGCCTATCGTACTGCGAACCCGAAACCGACAATTGCCAGATGTACACCTTGGCTTTGTGTGCCAACGGACAGGTAAGGAAGGTTCAAACGGCCGCAGAATCATACGAAGGAGACATGGACGGATATGTGTTTGACGTCTACGACTTCTATGCCATGTATGTAAACGAACTTACCCAACCACAGCCTAACAAGGCCGCCATACAGAAAGTGCTGAACAAATACTGCACAAAAGGTTTCGCACAAAAGATGCAAAGCTACACCAGTAAGAACAATCCGCTGCTCGGTTCTGGCAAGTTCGAGTTCCAATGGCTACGCTCTTTCATCGTACACAGCAAGGAGGCAGGCACAAATTCGTGCATCATACACTACCAAATACCCGGTGGAAAGAAGGTATATAAACGTGTGCTGCTGCAAAAGAAACCCAGAACAGAGTACGATTTCATCATCTCTGGCGTGCAGGATGCCACCGAAGACGAACTGCCCTCGATGTCGGATGGCGAAGAAGAATATGCAGAAGACGACGAAATGTAAGCTTTTCGTGCCCCAACAAGCAAGCCTACACCCATCGGCTAAGGCCGAACCACCTTGCATCTACACGTAGACGGAGGCGATTTTGTTGCTCGCAAGCCCAGCCTGTACCCACTAAACGCAAGAGGGGGAAAGGTTTCAAATGCTCGATTATGCTGCAAAGAAACCTTTTTCCACGTGCCGTTTGCAAAACAATCAAAGCCTAATAGGCGGCGATAGATGTCTTTATAACCCAAAAGCAGTAGTTTTGGTATGATATTGCCTTATGGGCCTGTTTACCCATATCGGGCGCAAGCATCAGTACACAGCACCTTGTACTCGCACTACAAGCGTCTTGTACAGACACTACAAGCACCTTGTACTGGCACTACAAGCACCTTGTACTCGCGCTACAAAGTATCTTGTACTCACGCTACAAAGTGCTTGTAGTGTCTGTACAAATAACTTTTCGCGGCACTGCCAATGCTGTTGCTTTGATACATGGATGGCAAAGTGGGGTATGCTAACCCACTTTCTAAACTCAATTCCTTCTAACTATATATTGCCCTTGCTGCACCAACCCGCATGGAGATAACAATGAAAAAGCTTACCTTTACCCTTTCGTTCATCGCAATTACCCTGCTAACGGGCTGTTCGGGAGATAAAAAAGCCGATGCAAACAGCACTGGCAACGACTCGATTAGTGCAAAAACAGACAGCGTACAGCCGTATGTAGAGGAAGAAGACATAACCGACTACTCGAAGTTTGCTAACCCACCCACGCGCATAGACACCACGGTTGGCGATTGGGAAATACATGTACGCGAGTTTTATGAGGGTAAGAAGATTGATTATCCAGAGAGATACATGTCCTATACTTCTTTGAAGGTGAACATCTATAAAGCAGGTAAACCCATATTTAAAAACTACAAGCTAAACCTTAAATCTCTTGTAGGCAAAGACATCAACAGCAGCTTCACCCTCACTGCGCCCCAAGAAGTTTACGTAACCCCAACAACAGTGTACCTAAGCCTATCGTATTGCGATGAAATTCTCGCCTTAGACCGTACATACACCTTGGCCTTTTGTGCCAACGGACAAACGAGAAAGGTTGAAATAACCAACGAATCGTACGAAGGAGAATACAACGGGTATATATTTGACCTCTATAACTTCTATGCCATGTACGTAAACGAGCTTGCTCAACCACAACCTAACCCTGCCGCCATACGCCAAGTGCTGAACAAATACTGCACAAAAGGTTTCGCACAAAAGATGCAAAACCAGACAATCAAGAATAATCCGCTGCTTGGTTCGGGCAAGTTCCAGTTCCAATGGCTACGTTCTTTCGCCGTACACAGCAAGATAACCAAAACCAATGCGTGCTTAATACACTATCAAACACCTGGCGGGAAAAGGGTATATAAACTGCTACAACTACAAAAGAAACCCAAATCAGAGGACGATTTCCTCATCAATGGCGTATCGAATGCCACCGAAAACGACCGCCCCTTGATAAACGATAACGATGGAACATTTGTAGAAGGCAACGAAATATAAGGTTTTCTTGGCATAATAAGCAAAAAAATCACTACATTTGCACACACTAACCCACATTAAAAATAAGCCCCAATCAGTTTGTTAAACTGCTTATCAAATGTTTTAAGTCGTTTCCATTACGTCCTGTTCACCTTTCGTTTGCCTGTGGGCATCTTGTCTGCCTTATTCTCTCGATGTAGTCCACTATACCTTTAATAATAAGACAGACAACATACGCAACAATCAAACAATGTCCGCGCAGGCTCCAACGACCGATTTGAACGAAGATGAAAATGCTTACATTACACCATAGGCAACGTGTTGGGCACCGCCAAAACAGAACGCCAATAACAACATAACAATGAAACTGCACAAGAAACAAGCATTGCTTTTAGCCCTACTTCTCATGCCCCTGCATGGGTTGCAAACCAGCGCGCAGCCCCAATCTGCGCCCTCAACGCAGCTCTTACCGACGGCAGCGCCCACCTTATGGGGGGCAAACGCAAAGACATACGCAGGCCACTTGCCCGTGCATGTAGACAGCGGACGTATATATATGGAGATACCCACTGCCTGCATTGGGCGCGATGTGCTTATCAGTGCGCAAGTAAACCGCGGTTTCGACTTCAATGCTCACCCCATAAAGTCGTTGGGCGTGGTGCAAATTGTAGCTCCAAATACCGAAACCATCCTTCTAAAACCACTGAAAAACGTTGCAGAAGGCGAAATGATAGCAATAAAAGATGCAGCCGACCGGGGCATCACGTACCCTGTTTTGGGGCGCACAAAGGCAGGAGCAGCCGTCATCGACATTACCAACGATCTGCTAACGGGCAAGCAATGGTTCAGCTATCAAGAGCTGTACACCATTCGCGACATGGTTCCCGACCTATCTTCGCTCTTAGATGTAAAGGCCAACAATGGCATAACGCAGTTTCGCATAAGGCGTTATCACGGGCAACAAGCCGAAGAAGGCAACTTTTCTAGCTCGATGATTGTATTGCCTGAGGCTAGCGTTCCCTTGGAGTTAAGTTGTTGTGTACAGCTTCTTCCGCAGACTTATGCCCCCATAAGGCTGGCAACAAAGGGCGTTGAAAACCTTACCGTGCCCACCGAAAGCACTTCGTCAACCGCCAGTACCAACATGCCCATCCAGCGATGGACACTCAATCGTCCGCTAACATTCTACATAGACAGTCTGTTTCCGCCCCAATATATCGGCGCGGTAAAGGCTGGTGTGGCGGCATGGAACAAGGCGTTGGCCGATGCAGGCATACCCAACGCGCTGCAAGTTGAACAGGTTACGCCCCAAACAGACGTCATTCAGCCGCGCATGTACGTTTCTTTCGAGCTTGGCCGACAAGAAACTACGAGCAAAATGCTGTGCCACCCCCTCTCTGGCGAATTGTTACGCGGTTGGATTAACGTGGGTAAAGCCGTGTTGGAGGGCAGGAAGCTCGACTATTTCCTTTACCTACCCCACTTCGACATACGTTTTTGGGACGAGAACAGCACCGATGCCATTGTTCAAGAAACCATTCAAGGCAGGGTAATGACGCAGGTGGCGCAGGTGCTGGGCATATTTACAGAAACCGATTACGGACCAAGTGCGTTGCAACTAACCGATGCCGACAGGCGTGCTGTGGCCTATGCCTACGCCACGGCGCAAGGGAACACACCCTACGAGCAGCGTGCCGACCTGATAAAACGCCTTTCCATCAAGCCGCAAGCCGCAAGTGGCGATACGCCTGCCTTTGACAAGCGCGTGCAGATAATGGACAACGTGTTGCAACTGATGCCACAAATCGACCAAAAAGCCAACATGGCGAAGTTTAAAAAAGAACAAGGCTTTGCCCTATGGCATCTTTATCGTGATGCCGTGGACACGTACGGCGAGCAATTGGTGGCCTTATCCGAAACTTTCTATAAGAAGGACCCAACGCCGTTGCAACGCAAGGCCATGCGTTTGTTGTCGAAATACATCATGCTAGCCGACAGTGGATTAGAAAGTAAGCGAATAAACGAAAACCAATTGACCAGTAAGGGCCATGAACTAAGTATGTCGCTCGATGGCGTTTTCGGCAATTTGTTTAGCACCGGCACTTTCAACATGCTGTTAAAACAAGGCACGAAGAAGGGTGGATACGGCATTAACGAGCACATAGGCATACTTTGCGATGCCTTTTTCAACAACATCGAAACAACGCACATGCCCTCAAACCATCTTGCCAACCTGCAACTACGCTATATAATGGCACTGAACAAGGCGGCGAAAGATGCACACAAAGGCAGCAAACTGCAACTATGGCTACAACGCAAGATAGCAACCACGCGCACGATGCTGGCAACGATGGCACAAAAATGCAACTCGAACGAGGGAAAAGCGTGGTACAAGCTGTTGCAAAACAGGCGTTAGCACAACGCCATCCGGTAAACGCTCTTTACGAGTCAACTTGTGTCCACCGCTCCATTCCAAAGAAAAACCCAATACAACAAAAGCTTTTAAATGTTGGGACTTGCTGGTTTAAAATCGGGTACGAGCGTTCCCATGCCCTCCCCATTAAAAGAAAGGCTTGTCCATAAGCGGTTTCAACACATCTTCGTACAAAGTTTTTCTGTCTATTAGTTTTCTTACCTCATTGCCCACTATCTGAGATGGAGGGATAATACAGATGATGTAAGCACAGCCGTCTATAAAGTATGGAACGGCATACAAAGGTGCTTTGCATTCTTCTACCATGAATTGTTCTGTTTTAAAAGCACTGATGCTCCACCTCGTTTCGGCAGACTTGAAGGCCATGACGCTTATTACATCCTTGTCTACGCCGTCTCTAAGCAGCCACACATCCTTTACCGTAACCCAAAGAGCGTGCCTCTGCCAATTAGGATTCATGCCTTTCATCACAGCTTTTATCAGCCATGTATTGCCTTTGTTTTTGTGTCTGCCGGTAAAAGCCTTGCCCGTCCACCGCAGTGTGTCGGTGTTCTCAACAGATAGTACACGAAAACTTGGCGTATTGGCCGCTCTTACAGAGTCTACCTGCTGTGCCGTGCCTGTTGGAGTCGGCACGGTTTGTGCTTTGCAATTGCAAAGCATACCCATTAGGCATATAATATGTAACGTTAATTTCTGCATAATTTTAGATTATTGTTTTGCTGTAAAGGTAGCGTTTTTTCTGTTCGCCACTCAACTCTCTCGCCTTAATTATCCTTAATTGTAGGGGGTTTTAAGTTGAAGAGTTAACGCGTTGACAAGTTGACAAGAGCGAGGTTGGGCGCGCGGCTGTTTTCTTTTACGAAACAAATTAAACGCTTGCATTGGCGGTTATCAATGATAAAAAGTGTAAATTTGCATAAAATTACGAACCGACACCGCGTTTTAGAACAATGCGCAGACGTGTTCCATGCGGCATACAACAGGGCTTAACAAACTGTTGTGCGCCTATTTGTGGCAATATACACATATAAAGAAAAAAGGAACTAAAAAGAAATGACCTTAACAGTATTGAGAAATAAAATCTTTGGCTGCGTAGTTAAACCCCTACAAATCAATGCACCGTTCTTCGTAACGATGTACATCTTGGGCGTGGTTTGTGCGCGGCTAACAATCCCCTACCATCCTGGCGAAAAGCTTTACCACCATCTTTTCACCGAGTTGCTGGTAGACCTTTATGCCATTTGCCTTGTTTTAAGTCTCTTGCCACGACGAATCCGCCCGTGGGTCCGCGGTGCACTGTACCTTATTATATATATAACGTCGACCGTCGACGTGTTTTGTTACACCCAATTCGACTCTACCCTCACCCCCACCATGCTGCTTTTGGTGGGCGAGACCAACGGACGTGAGGCTAGCGAGTTCCTTTCTACCTACCTTTCGGCCAACGTTCTCTTTGGTAAAGTGGGGTTCATCGTGCTTATCGCCCTTCTCCATACCGCCTATTCGCTGCGCCGTTTCGCACCCAAATCATTAAAACAGGCTTGCCAAACGCTTATAGACAAAATACCAACCATCAGCAACTCACTCGCTATCAGGCTGAAAATGTTTGCGAGTATCGGCTTTATCGCCATGTTGATTTGGAGCGTTTGCGTTACCGCCCACAACAAAGTGGCCTTATGGAAACTGATGACAGGCAGGAGCATAGGCGAAGTGGAACATACGCTTACCGAGCAAGGGCATGGCGAACCCTACCACGCCGTGTACCGATTGGCCTTCTCGATCTATGCTAACGTATTGGCTTCGCAGCAGATAGACAAGCTTGTTGTTGCTGCCAACAAGGCACAAGTAGACAGCTGCACATACACCAGTCCGCACATCGTGCTGATTATCGGCGAGAGTTTTAGCAAACATCACTCGCAGCAATACGGCTATGTTCAACCCACAACGCCACGACAAGTACGCCGCGAACGTAGCGGACAGTTGGTGAAATTCAACGATGTGGTGTCGCCTTGGAACCTTACGAGCTACGTTTTCAAGCATGTTTTCTCGCTCTACGATGTGGGCGAGCGAGGCGAATGGTGCGACTATCCCCTCTTTCCCGAATTGTTTCGCAAGGCAGGTTATCACGTAACGTTCATCACCAACCAGTTTTTGCCAAAAGCAAAAGAGGCTGTTTACGATTTTAGTGGTGGCTTTTTCCTCAACAATCCCACGTTGAGCAAGGCCATGTTCGATACGCGCAACGATAGCATTTACCGCTACGACGAGCACTTGGTAGGCCAATACGCCCGCCTGAAAGCACAAGCAGGCAAACACAACCTAACCATTTTCCACCTGATGGGGCAGCACCTATTCTATAAAGAACGTTTCCCCGAAAACCGTCAACGATGGAATGATACCGATTACAAAAGTCTTCGCCCCGACCTAACATCGCGCCAACGCCGTATTTTGGCCGATTACGACAACGCTGTGCTATACAACGACTCGGTGGTAGACCTTATCGTGAAGCAGTTTGAAAGCGAAGATGCCATCGTTATCTACATGCCCGACCACGGCGAAGAATGTTATGAGGAGAACCGCGGCATCGTTTGCCGCAACCATTCGGCCGCCATCGACTACCCTTTGGCAAAGTATGAGTTCGAAATTCCTTTCTGGATATGGTGTTCGCGAACCTACATCGCCCGTCATCCCGACATCTATCGGCAGATACAAAACGCGCGCAACCGACGTTTTATGACCGATGCCCTACCCCATTTGCTGCTCTATCTGGCTGGAATAAAAACCAAAAGCTATCGCGAAGAGAACAACTTAATTAGTCCGAAGTACGACGAAAGTCGTCCGCGAATACTCAAAGGCACCACCGATTACGACAAATTGCCACGCCCCAAGCCCCAAAGTGCAGCGTCAAACATCGGCCAACGCCTTACATCACATTAACCTTAACCCATCATTATGCCACCAAACGAGCAACACAAAGAAGAAAAAAACGCTGTGCAAACCAGCCAACAGCAGGCCACGGCACATGCCAACAGCCACGCAAACAAGCCCACTAGCGGCCAAAACGCCACTAGCATCAACGCCTGTATGCGCGGCTTGGCCATCATAGGCATATTCTTGCACAACTATTGCCATTGGCTTGGTCCGATAGTTAAGGAGAACGAGTACACCTTTAACGCCGAAAACGTAACGCGCATGAACCACGCCTTGGTGCATCCCGATGCGCAACTACCCATGCACATGCTGTCTTTCTTCGGCCATTACGGCGTGCCCATGTTCCTTTTCCTTAGTGGATACGGCCTTTTCAAAAAGTATCACGCCGTTCAGGTGCCTGCGGGCAAGTTCCTGTTTAGCCATTATCTTAAACTGTTTCGCATGATGGCGGTGGGCTTTGCGCTCTTTATCGCCGTAGATACGCTTTATCCGCCCAGCTGGCATTACGATAGTTTGAAGGTTATCTCTCAGCTATTGATGTTCAATAACCTGCTGCCCCGTCCCGACAAGATGATTTGGCCTGGTGCTTTTTGGTTCTTCGGACTGATGATGCAGTTCTACTTGCTCTATCGTTTGGTTCTTCATCGCCGTCATTGGGGCATAACTGCGCTGCTTATGGCGTTATGTTTAATTGTGCAATTGCAGCTTTCGCCCCTAGGCGAGCCAATGAATCGCTACCGTTACAACTTCATGGGCGGCATGTTTCCCTTTGGCTTGGGCTTGCTTTATGCCCAATTTCAAAAGTCGGCCACGCTGTGGGGCGACGACAACGTTAAGCAATCGGCCGCCCTTTTGGTGTGCATTGTCCTGACTTATTATCTCAGTCAAACTTTCTTAGGGTGGGCTTTTGTCCCTGCCGTTATTTGTCTTGCCGCCCTCTTAACCGCCAAATTGCTGGCTCGCGCCCCTGTAATGGCGTGGCTTTATCGCGCCCTGTGCTGGATGGGCGGCATCTCGGCGGCTCTCTTTGTAACCCATCCCGTCACCCGAAAGCTCATCATCCCCATCTCGCGCCAAGGCCAACCCTACCTCGGATTGCTGCTCTACATCGTGGCATCCGTTGCTTTGGCATGGGTGGCAGACAAGCTTATCCGGCGTATTCCGCTACCCAAACGTTAACATCCGCAACCAATGATCCCAACAACAAACGGCATCCGCTTTGCCAACATCAGCCTACATCGAAGTGAACTAATGGGTTTGGCCATGATAGCCATTGTGCTTTTCCATGTCAGCTTGCCCCGTTTGTCGCCCTTCTATGGGCTTTGGCGTATGGGAAACATCGGTGTTGACGTGTTTCTTTTCCTTAGTGGCGTGGGACTTTGGTATGCTTTAACAGGCAACAAGTCGCTCAAACGTTTCTTCACACGCCGCTATCTACGCATCTATCCCACGTGGTTTCTCGTGGCTTGCCTTTACTATGTGCCGCGCTTTTGGCAAGGAGCGAAAGAACCAAAAGAAGTGATTGACCTTGCTGGCGATGTGTTGGTGAACTGGGATTTCTGGCTACACGATGAGCTAACGTTTTGGTACATACCAGCAACCATGATGCTCTACTTCTTCGCTCCCGCCTATGTGCGACTTGTTTCGCGCCATGCTGCCTACCGCTGGTTGCCCGTTTTGATGATTGTTTGGTGTGTGGCCGTGCAATGGGTAAGCCCCATACACGATGCAGTTGGCCACATCGAGATATTCTGGAGCCGCGTTCCCATCTTCTTTATCGGCATCAATTGCGGTGCGCTGGTAAAGCAAGGACTAACACTCAGCCCCCAAAGCGTTTGGCTTTTGCTGGCTGCCGCGGTGCTCTCTCTTGGCGTAGACATCTATTTAGAGCAGACAAGGCACGGACTTTTTCCGCTTTTCATCGGGCGGATGCTCTACATCCCCGCCACGTTCAGCCTTGTTTTGCTATTGGGAAACTGGCTTACGGCCGTTCCGCAGCGCATAAAACGCGGTCTGCGACTGGTTGGAACCGTGAGCCTAGAAATGTATCTGCTGCACGCCCACTTCGTATTGGTGTACATAAAGCGGCTGCAATGGGGCTATTGGCCCACGTTCTTGGCCTGTTTCGCCATCACGCTTCCCTTGGCATGGCTGCTAAACAAGGGGATGGAACAACTAACAAAGCGATTTGAAAGATGAAAAAAACGCTCTTACTTATTCGTCCGCAACAATGGATTAAGAATGGGTTTGTGCTCATTCCCATGTTCTTTGGTGGACGACTGCTGAATGCCGACGATGCCATCGCAAGCGTCGTTACTTTCTTTGCATTCAGTTTTGCGGCATCGGCTATTTATTGTTTCAACGACATCGTTGACGTAGATGCCGACCGCCGACACCCCGTAAAATGCCACCGACCCATTGCATCGGGCGCGGTAAGTGTGCCAACGGCCTATGCCTTAATGGCCGTCTTGGCGTTGTTGTCGGCCTTATTGCTGTTCTTCCTACCCCAACGGGCAGGCGAAACGGCAGGCATCGTGGCCTTTTACTTCTTGCTTAACATGGCTTATTGCCTATGGTTGAAACGCCATGCCATAATAGATGTGTGCACGGTGGCCTTTGGTTTCGTGCTACGAATACTAGCTGGCGGCATGGCTTGCGATGTAGCGGTGAGCAATTGGCTGGTGTTGATGACCTTCCTACTTGCGCTTTTCCTATCGTTTGCCAAACGGCGCGACGACGTTTTGCGCATGAACGAGACGGGCGAACCGCCTCGCCGCAACACCATACGCTACAATATCACCTTCGTAAACCAAGCCATCACCATTACAGGTACCGTCACTTTGGTGTGCTACATCATGTACACGGTGTCGCCCGAGGTGGTTAGTCGGTTCCATGCACCCTACCTTTACCTCACCAGCATTTTCGTTTTGGTGGGTCTTTTGCGCTACATGCAGCTCACTGTGGTAGACGAAGTGAGTGGCGACCCTACCAAAATACTGCTTCGCGACCGATTTACGCAAGCCATTGTGGTGGCATGGATCATGGTGTTTCTGTTGATCATATACTAGGAGTAAAGGGAGTAAGGAGGTAAGTTGAGGAGGTAAGTTGAGGAGTTAAAGGAGTTAAGGAGTTATGGAGTTAAGCCAAATGCTTTTAAACTTTTAGGAGTTAAAGGAGTTAAGGAGTTATGGAGTTAAGCCAAATGTATAGGTGGTGTTAGGCTAAATAGGATAAGTCTGACCAGTCTGACCAGTCCGACTTGTCCGACTTGTCCGACTTGTCCGAAAGCTAGAATTAACTAGAAACCTAGAAACCGCTAGACACCTTTTAAAGGCGTTAGCCATCCTCTCACCCCTTCACCTTTAAAGGCGCAGCCATCTTTTCACCTTTTCACCTTTTCACCCTTTTCACCCTTTTCACCCTTTCACTTTTAAAGATGAGACCGATTATATTATGACTACAAATTCTACAACGTCCATACACGTTTCACTTTTCGACTTCGACGGCACGCTAACCACGCTCGATACCCTGCCCGCCTTTATCGCCCACGCTGTGGGAAGGTGGCGAATGCTCGTGGGCTTTGGGCTTTACCTACCCTTGATTGTGCTGATGAAGTTGCACCTATATGCAAACGGACGAGTAAAAGAACGGCTATTCGCACACTTCTTCAAAGGGATGACACTCGAAACGTTCGATGCACACTGCCAATCGTTCGCTAAAAACAACGCACACATACTGCGGCCACAAGGCATAAAGGCCATTGAAACGGCCTGCCAACGGGGCGAAAGCGTGCTGATTGTTAGTGCCAGCATCACCAATTGGGTGCTACCCTTCTTTCGCCAACTGCCACAAGTGCAGGTTATCGGCACACAAATAGCCGTAGAAAATGGGAGGCTGACGGGGCGATTTGCCTCGCCCAACTGTCATGGAGCAGAAAAAGTGCGGCGCGTGGAAAACCTTTTCGCACCCCGACACCAATACTATATCACGGCCTACGGCGACAGCCAAGGCGACAAAGAAATGTTAGCTTATGCAGATGAACCACATTACAAACCCTTCAGAACAAAATAAACGACAAAGCTTAGGCGAAATGTTGCGCTTCGGCATCGTTGGCTTAACGGCCACCGCCATACAATACGCCACTTATTGGGTGGGGTTGCAGTTTGTCAACCACAATCTGGCCATGACCGTGGCTTATCTTCTCAGCTTTGCCTTTAATCTTTGGGCCAGCATGCGTTATACCTTCCGTGTAGACGCAACTCCTGGCCGTTGGGCAGGTTTTGCCGTGGCTCATGTGGTGAACTATCTGTTGCAGATGGCCACACTCAACCTTTTTGTTGACCTTGGCGTTAGCAAAACACTCGCGCCCTTGCCCATGTTTGCCGTTTGTGTGCCCATCAACTTCCTGCTGGTGCGTTTCTTTCTCAAACACAATGGTATACGTATGTTTGCCGTCTTCAAGGTTCGGCGCGAAGAATGGGCCGTTGGTGCGCCCTTGCTTATCCTCTTCGTGGGACTGCACGCCCTGCTCATCGCGCGTTATTACGCGCTTTTCACGCCTATGCAAGCCCACTATTGGGACCTTATCATTCGCAACTTCCACCTTTCGGGGTTCGACCCCATCACCTACGTCGTGGTTAGCGATTGGCAAGCCGGCTACAACGTGTATCGCCATCCCCTACTAGCCTTCTTCATGTATGTGCCATACATGATTAACCAAGGCCTGATGTGGCTCACGGACATCAACTGCGCCATCTTCGTTGTGGCTGCGCTGCAAACCTTCGCCGCGTTCTATTCATTGGTGTTTCTTCACAGGTTGTTACGCCGCGTTATGGGGCTAACCTTGTTCGATACCCGTCTGCTAAGCTTGTTTTTCTTCGCCTTGGCCTACATCATTGTATCGGCCATTGCACCCGACCACTTCATCCTTTCGCTCTTTGCCCTGCTACTCACCCTCTTAGTAGCCGCCAACCACCAACAACAAGCCACAACCATGCCCACGTGGAAGGCCCTTTGCCTATTCGTTCTCACGGCTGGCATCTCGCTTAACAATGGCTTAAAAGTATTCGTTGCCGCACTTTTCACCAACGGCCGCCGCTTTTTCCGCCCCCGTTTCCTACTCTTTGCCGTGCTATTGCCTTCGGCCTTGATATGGGCTTTCGCACGTTTCGAGTACAAACGCTTTGTTTGGCCGGGCGAAGTTAAGCGGCATCAGGCACGCGACAAGCGTAAGGCTGAGGCCAAGAAGAAAGCCGAAGAGGAGGCCCGAAAACGCCAATTGGCATGGGAAGAGGCCGTGCGAGAGGCGAAAAAGAAAAATCCACATAACCCCGAACTACCGCCACGCCCCACCAACACCACTACAAAGAAAAAACCAAACAATGGCGCAGCTGCCAAAATGGGCAAGCCCATGATGCAAGGTGAATTTATGCGGTGGACCGACATCAGCACTTCGCGACTGCAATCGGTTACAGAAAACCTCTTTGGCGAGAGCATTCAGCTGCATCGCGACCATCTGTTGGAAGACATGTATGGGCGTAGGCCTGTCATTGTGCACTATCGTTGGGCCATCAATTACGTGGTCGAAGGGTTGCTGATGCTGCTCTTTGTGGCTGGCCTTTGGGTGGGACGGCGCAACAAACTGTTGCTCATGGCCCTGGCCTTCGCCGCTATGGACTGGGTGTTACACGTGGGATTGGGTTTCGGTCTTAACGAGGTGTACATCATGACAGCCCATTGGGCCTACGTGTTGCCTTTGGGTTTGGCCGCCCTTTTCGTAGTTGCCACAGGGCGAAAGCGCACCTTTCTGCGCATTGCCATTGGCTCGCTCACCCTTTGGCTATACGCTTGGAACTTATACTCTGTGGTAGATTATCTGCTCAACAGCTAGGCACATACCCACAAATAAGTAATTATATTTTACAAACAACACCTTTTTTGCCACCCACTTCTAGCGAAAATACGGGCTAAAAACAAACAATTAGCCACTATTTGCAGCCTTGGGCATTTCTTTTTCCGTCCAATTTTAAGAACATCAGCTGCATTTAGCACCCTTTTGCCTTTCTATTTGGCGTTTGGTTTGTTGTTTTTGCGCCCCCAAAAACCTACATTTAGCCCCTAAAATGCCACTTTTTAATGGATATTTTGCCCTTTTGAGCCATGTTTTTAATGGTTCGAAAGGGTTTGTTTATACCATTTGCAGTGGATGTTTATGCTTTTCGCCTTGCATTTTGCACCATTTTGCACTGCATTTAGCACCATTTTGCACTGCGTTTAGCACCAAAACGCACTGCGTTTAGCACCATTTTACCTTGCGTTTAGCAGCAAAACGCACTGCATTTAGCGGCAAAACGCACTGTATTTTGCTGCAAACAGCCCCAAAACGGGTGCAAATGGCGGTTCTTTTAAATAAAAATTCATTTTGCCGCATGCACAAGCTAACCCCATTTTGCACCCAAACAAACCTTCGTGAGAATCGATTATTTGCGGCAAGGTGAGCAGTTGGTGGATAAAAAGGGCACTTTTAATGTTAAAATTCTTACTGAAAAGTGGACAAAGCCCAGATTTACGAGTTGGTAAGGGTGTTTTTAAGGTTATAAGTTTATGAGTTTGTGCGTTGTCAATTTTACAAGTTTACGAGTTAACCAGTAGACAAGCAAATTACATGCCGCTCGAACTTTTTGTGATATAATGTGGTCCTCTCTATATAAAAAATGCTACATTTGCATATATAAACCATTTAAGGCAGGTTCTAAAAATTACCTTTGCTGCATTTTAAGGCCTTATATTTGCCGTTAAGACGGCTCGTTTGGCACATTGCCCAAGCCGCAAGGCACGCATAACATATACTTAGAACACATGTTAAAACTAAGAAAAGAAGAGAAACCACTGGCCCTAGTGGCCTTTTTGGTATTTGCATTGCAAAATGCGCTCACCATATATAAATACCACGACCTTTTTACACGCGTGGGATTTAGGGGCTATTGGGTGCTGTTTCACGAGATGTTCCACGTTTCGGGCTACGATGCCTACTCGTGTATCTATCTTTCAAACGGAAAAATATACTACGAACTCTCGCGCCATCCGCTGTTCGGTCCGTTGCTCGCACCGTTCTATTGGCTCAACGATGCCATCATCAAGCAATTCGATTTCAACGCCGCCATCTACATCATGGCCGTGTTGCTAACACTCAGTGCCACCCTCAGCGCGATACTGTTGTTTCGCATTTTGCGTTCGCAAATAGGCTTAAAGCTGGCAGATGCCCTTGCGCTTACCGCGCTGTTGTTCTCGTTTGCATCGATTATGTTGGCCGTCATGTTACCCGACCACTTTTGCTTTTCGTTGCTATTGCTCATCCTCACCTTATATATAGCCAACAAAGGCAAGGCTATGGCGTGGTGGCAAACAGCACTGCTATTGCTGTTTACGGCTGGGATAACGCTTAGCAACGGCGCAAAAACACTCTTTGCCGACCTCTTCGGCACGGGTAAGGCCTTCTTTAAGCCACGCCGCCTGCTGCTGGCTGGCGTGTTTCCGCTAGTTGTTTTGGGTGCCGCCTTCTATGCCCAATACACGCTACAACTACTACCACGCGAGCAGGAGTCGGCAAGGATTGAGGCGCAAGTGCAAAAAAAGAACCCCAATGCCATTAAGCGCAGTGTGGCGCACGAGGCCCGAAAGGAACGAATTATCGGCAAACCAATGGGCAACGACCCCGTACTAAAATGGACCGACAAGGACACGCCACGACTAACGAGCCTGGTGGAAAACGTGTTTGGCGAGAGCATACAGCTACATCGCGACCATTTATTGGAAGATCTGTTTATCTCGCGCCCTGTTGTTGTGCACTACGAGCATTGGTTTTTCTACGCCGTGGAGGCTTTCGTGGTGGTGCTTTTCGTGGTAGGACTGCTTTGCGGCATGCGCCAAAGGCTGCTTTGGCTCTGCCTGTCGTGGCTGGGGGTAGACATCTTTTTGCACATTATTCTGGGGTTCGGGCTGAACGAGGCCTACATCATGGGCACCCATTGGCTGTTCATCATCCCCATCGCCATTGCCTTTATGTTCAAGCGTCTGTCGGCCAAGCCCGCCCTTGTGCTGCGCTGGGCAATTGTGGCATTGACCCTCTATCTCTACATTTACAACGCACGGCTCGTCTTCCAATTTATGTCTCATCCCTTAACCATTGGCTAAATACCACAGCGCAACATGCCCAACCCACGCACATACATCACCGCCGACGAGTTGTTTCGCCGCATCGACCACACTTTATCCACGGCAACCACAAACCCCGAAAGCATCAACAAGCAGCTGCACGACACCCTTTCGCTGGCCTGCGACGGTGCATTGCAAGACAGTTTACAGGCCTTCGGCAATTTATTTTCCAAGGTAGACTTCCTTTGCAAACGGCATCGCATCGCCCTGCGCGATGTGGTGGCCATACAACAGATGCGTAGGGAGAGCAATAAGACACAGCCCATACCCGCGGCAGACGTGCCATATCATTGTAGGGCACTAGCCATCTTCGTGTCGGCTGTGTACAACAAGCACATCCCCAGCATGCTTGTTGGGCGCATCGCACCCACAAACAAGCCGCCAAAAGAGTTGCGACACGTTGACTTTCGCTACCTGCGCTGCATCGTAGACCAATGCAACGACAACCAAATAATGGTAAAAATAGACCACGAAAGCTATGAAGAGCCTATGGTTCTGAACTTGGAAACAGAAGAACAAGCCTACCTTAAACCCCTGCTCCGCATGGGAATGCAACTCAACTTGCTAGATTGCACCAAGCAAGGCCATGCGCTTTTGCCGCGATTGGTGGTGATAGAACCCGACTTTCTGCTCGACATCAGTGCCATTGCACGCTGCTTTACCGATTACGGACACCACCCCTTGGCCTACACCGTCAACAGAATGGGGGCCAATGCCAATTCGCAAGCCATACTAGTGGGTAGCTTTGCGGGCGCAGCACTAGACGACATCATTAACAACAACACCGATTACGACTGGCGACAAACCTTTACCAACACCTTTAAAGAGCGCACAATGGACTTTTGCACCTGCCCCGACCTCAACGTGCGAGAGCCTTTTCGCGAGGTGGCAGTTAACCAAGCCAACAACATTGAGGAGATTGTAGGCCGCCTTTTCGATAACGAACAAGAGGGGTTCGACCGCTCGAAAGCCTTGCTCGAACCCTCGTTCGTGTGCGAAGAACTGGGCTTGCAAGGTCGCGTTGACCTCATGACGAGCGACTTTCGACTGCTGGTGGAACAGAAATCGGGTGCTAATTACAACATTCAACGCAACCAACCCAACGAGTATGGCAGCTTTCAAAAAGAAGACCATTATGTGCAATTGCTGCTATATTACGGCGTTTTGCGCCACAACTTCCGCCTGTCTAACCATCAAGTAGACATCCGTCTGCTTTATTCCAAATATCCTTTGCCTGGCGGACTGGTGGTGGTGGCCTATCTGCAACGCCTTTTTCACGAGGCCATACGCCTGCGCAACGAAATTGTGGCGCAAGAATTTGGCATCGCCCAACAAGGCTTTGACAGCGTTATCGACAAGCTTTCGCCCGACACGCTGAACCAAAACCAACTCTGTTCTACCTTCTATCATCGTTATCTCGAACCCCAAATTGCTGCCGTAACCACACCGCTGCATAAGCTAGAAACACTGGAACGCGCCTACGTCTGCCGCATGCTTACCTTCGTTTACAACGAACAGTTGTTGGCAAAGGTTGGCGCACAACAGACGCAAGGCCACAGCGGAGCCGACCTTTGGAACATGCCGTTGGCCGAAAAACGAGAAACAGGAAACATTTTTACCGCCCTTAAACTGCAAAAGGCAGAGAAAAGCAACAGCTATAATGGGGTGGACACGCTGACGTTCGACGTGCCTGAACAGGCCGACGACTTCCTTCCGAACTTTCGTCGCGGCGACATGGTGTACCTCTATGCCTACGAACCCGATGCCGAACCCGATGTGCGGCAAAGCATTTTGTTTAAAGGCGTGCTGGTAGACATCGCCGTTGGGCAGATTGTTGTGCACCTGAACGATGGTCTGCAAAACGAAAATTACTTGCAAGGCGATAAGCATTTTGCCATAGAACATGCCACAAGCGACGTGGGTAGCACGTCGGCCGTGAAGGCTTTACATAGCTTTGCCACGGCCAATGCCCAGCGCAAAGCCTTGCTACTGGGGCAAAGAGAACCGAAATACGATGCCCAAACGGAGCTGTCGCGAAGTTATCATCCCAGTTACGACGAGGTGCTGTTGCGCATAAAACAAGCGCGCGACTACTTTTTGCTTGTTGGTCCGCCTGGAACGGGCAAGACTTCGATGGCCCTGCGCTTTATCGTTGAAGAGCAAGCGGGTAACATTCTGCTGATGTCGTACACCAACAGGGCGGTAGACGAGATATGCGACATGCTGCTATCTGCTGAAATTCCTTTCCTTCGCATCGGCAACGAATACAGCTGCGACGAACGTTTTCGCCCCTTTTTGCTAGACCGACTGGTGGACAGCGACCCCAAATTGAGCCTTATCAAACAGCGTATCGCGGCCTGCCGCGTATTTGTTGGCACAACATCCACCATGCAATCGCGCTCCAACATCTTTGCGTTGAAACACTTCGACCTGGCCGTTATCGACGAGGCATCACAGATATTAGAACCCAATATCGTGGGTTTGCTCTCTGCCAACCTGCCTCACGACACGGCCATTGCCCACGGCTTGCGCCCCCAAAGCGACAGTTTGCCTGCCATAGACAAGTTTGTGCTTATAGGCGACCATAAGCAATTGCCCGCCGTGGTTCAACAAAACGCTGCCCAAGCCGCCGTGAACCACCCGCAACTAAATGCCATCGGCATAACCGATTGTCGCCAATCGCTCTTCGAACGGTTGATACATTGGGAACGAAGTCAAGGTCGCACGCGTTTCATCGGCACACTTAACCGCCAAGGACGCATGCACCCGCACATCGCACGCTTCCCCAACGAGATGTTTTATGCCCACGAACGGCTCGATGTGGTGCCGTGTCCGCATCAGGAAGAGCAACAACTTGGCTACAACCTGCCATCGCAAGACGTGCTTGACGATCAGCTGAAAGCCCATCGCCTGCTGTTCTTCGCGGCAGAAAACAACGAAAACGAAAGTCCATCAGACAAGGCTAACCCTGCCGAGGCGCGCATCGTGGCTCGCATATTGGGGCGCATCCACCGCTTTTACGGCAAGCACTTCGATGCCAACCGCACTGTTGGGGTCATCGTTCCTTACCGAAACCAAATTGCGATGATACGTCGCGAGTTGCAAAAGCTGGGTATCGCCGAGTTGAACGGCATCACCATCGACACCGTTGAACGCTATCAAGGGTCGCAAAGGGACGTCATTGTCTATTCGTTCACCATCACTCACCGCTACCAACTGGACTTCCTCACCGCCAATTGCTTTGAAGAAGACGGCCGAATTATCGACCGCAAACTGAACGTGGCACTCACACGAGCACGCAAACAGATGATTATAACGGGACACATTCCCACCCTAAGGCATAACAGAACGTTTAAAGCGCTTATCCAACACGTAAGGGAAAATGGATTGGTGGTGGAAGAATGTGTGTGAAATAGCGACGTTATGAGTGGCGTGAGGATGGAAAATCCATCTACTCCGCTTTATATATACGCGCGTACACGCCAAAGGCGCGCTGTTTTCGTAAAGCGGTGCGCCTTTTCATGTAAAGGACATAACAGAGACGTCTGTTTGTTACATCATCCTCATTTGTTAGCCTTCTTGTTACAGATAGGCCGCTTGTAACATGTCGCTATATCTTGAAGATAAGCCAACTTTAATTTGGACTTTTCTCCAAATATTCCTATATTTGCAGTTGAACCAATGCGCAAGTAGATAAACTATGAGTGTATTAACAACAAGCAAAATAAACCAACTGCTGCAATCGGGGCATAAAGGAGGGTTATTCTTTTCTAAATGGCTGAACGAACAAGGCTATTCGCCACAGCTTATCAACCGCTACCGCTCTTCAAACTGGCTTTCGGCCTTGGCTAGGGGTATTGTTTATCGTGCAGGCGAAGAGCTTTTTGCTTTCGGAGCATTAAGTTCTTACAATCAACAGCTGGGGAAACACCTTCGGATTGCAGCGCATTCCGCCCTCGAACTCTGGGGCGTTAACCATTTCAAGACGTGCCAAGATATTCGATTGACATTGAACTTACTTACATTCCCGTTGAGCCACGTGATGTAAGCTTAGAAAACATTAATCTTCTTTTGAACATACTCAAAGCTAATATAGAAAACACAGTATGGAATTAACCACGTCTTCCAAACCCATTCACTAGGTTTCAAACCGCTCTACATGCTTATTCTCTGCATACCTTTCCATATTACGTGCGTTCTTATCGCCTCAATACTCCGTTTTCTCCACCTTCTCCTCCCACATTTTAAAGGCATTGATGGCCTCGTTGGGCAGCAACAGTTCCATATTCTTGCTGCGTTCGCTGGGTTTCAACGCCATTTCGTGGTAGATAAAATCGTCGTCGAAACCGATGTTGGCGGCATCTTCGCGGTTGTTGGCGTAGTAAACGTTGTCGAGACGCGCCCAATAAATGGCGCCCAGACACATCGGACAAGGCTCGCACGAGGTGTAAATGTCGCACCCCGAAAGGTTAAACGTGCCCAACTTACTACTAGCCAACCTAATGGCGCTTACCTCTGCATGCGCCGTAGGGTCGTGATCTAAGGTAACACGATTGGCTGCCTCGGCAATAATCTCGCCCTTGCGTGCAATCACCGCCCCAAAAGGGCCACCTCCGTTTTTCACACTTTCTTCGCTCAGAGCTATTGCCCTGCGCATCAGTTCCTCATTGTTCATTTTTATTCTTTCTGTATAATCTTAAGGTAATCGTCGTACGCGATAAATCGCCCACCCATCGAGCGCAAGTGCGGCGTTTCAAATTGGCAGTCGATTATTAGGCCGCCATGTTCGTTCATATAATGCGCCAAGTGGATAAGGGCAAGCTTGCTAGCACTGGGTGCCAACGAAAACATACTCTCGCCAAAGAAACAACGCCCGATGGTTACGCCGTAAAGACCACCCACAAGTCGGTCGCTTTGCCACACTTCAACACTGGCGGCGAACCCCTGTTCGTGCATCTTGCGGTAAGCTTTCACCATATCAACCCCCAGCCAAGCCCCATCTTCCTTAATGCGCAGTCGGCTGCAATGTCTTATCACCTCGTCGAACTCTTGGTTAAAGGTAACATGATAGGTCCCTCTGTTTATCAACGAGCGCATGGAATGCGACACATGAACCTCGGCAGGGAAGATAACAAACCGCTGCATGGGGCAATACCACAATATCTCGCGGTTGTAGCGGAACGAGTACCACGGAAAAATGCCGTAGCTGTAAGCCAACAACATGCGGTCTACCGACAAGTCTCCGCCAACAGCCAGCAAGCCGTCGGGTTCACCCAGATGCGGGTCGGGGAACGAGAGTGTTTTATCTAACGCGAACACCATAGTTAATTAGGAATTTGGTTAACACCATCAACGCCCCGAAACGTCTTTGCCGCATATACAGACACGGCAAAGGAAAAGATTGTTTTCGAAACGCAGAATTCCCCCCTCAACGACCTTTTCAGCCCATTGTATGCGTAAAGATTGCTATATGTAGAAACAAACTTGGGCATTGCGAGAGAGATTTTTAAAACGATGTTAGCGGTTGTAGCAGCTCATTTAGGCACTTCGAGCACCAGCTGCACATTGGTGTCGTCGGGTGTTGGCGGTTCGTGGCCCTTCGTTTTCACGATGGCCTTGCCGCCTTTTTTCAGCTTTCCGAAAAGCATTTCTCGGGTAAGCAGTGGTTTTAGCAATGCGGCGATAACGCGATCCATTTCACGTGCGCCATACTGCGGTGTGAAACCCTTTCGCAACAGGTAGCTTTCGGCCGCACCATCGAGCGTAAGCTCCACGTTGCGCGCAGCCAACTGCTGTTGCAGGGCCTTTATTTTCTTCTTCAATATCAGTTGCGCCATAGGCTCGTCCATATCGCGGAACACCACGGTGGCCGAGAGGCGGTTGATAAATTCGGGTTTAAACGTCTTCTTAACCTGCGCCATCATAGCCTCGCCACGCGACACATTGCCGGCAAATCCCACATTGGCTTGCGAGGCAAATTGCGCACCGGCGTTGCTCGTCATGATGAGAACAACATTGCGGAAGTCGGCTTTCTGACCTTTATTATCCGTCAATCGGGCATAATCCATCACTTGCAGCAGGATGTTGTAGATGTCGGCGTGGGCCTTTTCTATCTCGTCGAGCAGCAACACGCAGTTGGGTGTCTTGCGTATCGCGTCGGTAAGCAGACCGCCATCCTCATATCCCACGTATCCCGCAGGCGAACCAATGAGTTTTGCCACAGCATGTTTCTCGGTGTACTCGCTCATGTCGAACCGCACCAATTCAATACCCAGCTCCGCGGCCAACACGCGTGCCACCTCTGTTTTTCCCACGCCCGTAGGTCCAACAAAAAGCATGGCAGCCAGCGGTTTCCCCTCTTCGGTAAGCCCGGCCTTAGCCGTCTGTATGGCTTGCGTAACCAATTCCACGGCTTGGTTCTGACCGTAAATCAGTTCTTTCATGCGCTTTTCCAGCGTAAACAGTGCCTCGTTGCCATCGTCTTTCAAGGCAACGGCCTGCACCTTGCACACCTTCGTAAGCACATCGGCCACCAAAGCCTTATCCACTTTCTGCCGTTTTGTGGGCAAAGGGTGCATTTGGCGGTAGGCCCCAGCCTCGTCAATCAAGTCGATTGCCTTGTCGGGCAGGAACCTATCGTTAACATACTTGGCACTGGCATGCACGGCAAACTCGATAACTTCGGGCGAATAGTGCACGTTATGGAACTTCTCGTACTGACTTTTCAGTCCGTTAAGTATCTTGATAGCCTCTTCGGGCGACGGTTCGGGTACGTCTATCTGTTGAAAACGGCGCACAATACCGGCACTCTTGGCAAAATAGCGGTTGTATTCGGCATAGGTTGTGCTACCGATAAAGCGCACCTCTCCCCCTTCCAGATAGGGTTTCAGCATGTTTGATGCGTCCATCGAGCCTTCGCTCGAACGGCCCGCACCCACCAAGTTGTGTATTTCGTCGATGTAAAGGATGGTGTTTCCCTCCATCAGCAGTCCGTTCATCACCTGCTTAATGCGCTTTTCCAAATCGCCCCTGTATTGCGTTCCGGCCAAGATGGTGCCCATATCCATTTGATAAATGCGGCACCCTTGCAGTCTTTGTGGCACTTCGTTGCGTTCTATCATCGCCGCCAACCCATACACCAAGGACGTTTTACCCACACCAGGTTCGCCCACATGCAGCGGGTTGTTCTTTTCCTTGCGACACAACACCTGTATGGTGCGTTGCAATTCTTCTTCCCTACCGATAAGCGGATTATGGTTCTTGTACGTATCGTTCACGCAAGTAACGAGCGAACGCCAAGGTTCCTCCTCCTCATCTTCTTCGCCGTCGCTGCCGAAGATGGGCAAGCCATCGTCTTCATCATACAATTCTACCAATTCGGCCACGAAGTTAGAGGCGTTCTCGCCCAACTGCTTGCTTAGCAGATAGGCCGCATCAGAGTTTTGCAAACCCAGAAGCGACGTCACCAGATGCGGCACTTGCAGCATGTCCACCTCGGCCATCATAGCCAGCTTGCGGGCATTGGCAATCACCTCTTCCATCTGCACCGAGTTTCCCGGTACATGATGCCAATCGTTCGGCACGTTTTCCATCTTCCCCACCACGTCGTCTAGCTGAGCCATCAGCTTAGTGGTGTTGCCCCCCGATGCTTGTAATGCAATAGAAAAGTTATCTAGGTTTGTCATGCCCATGAGCAGATGCTCGGGTGTGACAAACTCGTTTCTGTACAGCATGCAATAGTTGAATGCACTATTGAGCACTTGGTCGGTTTCATGAGAATTGATATATATTGGCATGGCGGTTATCCAGGTTGACAGGTTAAACGTAGCGGGTAGCCAGCATGGCGTGCCATGTCTGTGGCCTTACTCACTTTCGACATGGCCACATCGTAGCTATAAACGCCCACAATGGCCTTATCACTTCTATGTACGGTAAGCATCAGGGCCTCGGCCTCCGTGTCCGACTTGAAGAACACGACTTTAAGTATCATCACAACGAAGTCCATTGTGGTGAAGTCGTCGTTATGAATAAGCACCTTATATTTGCGCGGTTCGCGCAGATTGGTGCGTACGCGCTCTCTAATTGCCTCTTGTTGCTTTGCCATACAAGTGCAAATATAGTGCGAAAGCACGAAAGTGCAAAATTTTTTAGATTAAAACATTGGCCCAAAACGCAGTTTTTCCTAATGTGATACAACCTTTCAGCCATGTAGAACAAGATGGAGGGCGCATAGAAAGGTAAAAACTGCATACAAAAACGCATAGCAATGCTTTTTAAAGCGTAAAACCTTCTTGTCTTTATACCCAATTCGGCTGTTCTAGCCTGTGCAGATTTTGTTTAGAACTCATAAACTTAACAACTCACAGTCCCATCAAACCCACCACCCCACCACTCTTGCCTACCCGTCAACTTGTTAACTCGTCAACCAACAAACCCACCAGCTCAAAACTTAAATCAATATTCTTTATTTTACAAATCCCATCAATTTTTCACGACATTCTAGCGAAAACATTGACTAAAAGGTAGGAAAATTCCTACCATTTCCACTTTCTCACGCCCCTCAACTTGTCCATTTTTAAGAACAAGACCCGCATTTTGCACCATTTTGCCTTTCTAATTTGGTTGAAAGAGCGAAATTTTTCAAGCCCAATTACACCCATTTTACCCCTAAAAACCCACTTTTCGATAGACATTTTGCCCCTTTGACCCACATATTTCATGGTTCAAGAAGGTTATACTTATACCATTCCAGCGGATATTTATGCTTTTCGTCTCGCATTTAGCGCCCTTTCACACTGCATTTAGCACCATTTCACCTTGCATTTAGCACCAAAACGCACTCCGTTTAGCACTAAAACGCACTCCATTTAGCACCAAAACACACTGCATTTTGCACCAAAACGCACTCCATTTAGCTGCAAATAGCCCCAAAATGGGTGTTAGTGGCGGTCAGCTTAAATAAAAATTCATTTTGCCTGCATCTACAACTAACACGTTTTTGCCCCAAAACAAACCTCCGCGAGAATCGATTTTTTGCGTTCGACCGCACGGTTGGGAGAACAAACCAGCCCTAATAATGTTAAAATCACGACTTAAAACATTACAAAGCTAAGCATGGATAGAATCGCATGCGGCCATGCGGATACCGAAAGGCCGATGCTCCCAGTCGGCCTTCTGTCGCCAACCCCTGCGGAATATGGCTGCCATGCAGACGTCAACCCACATTGACACGATGCAAAAAGCTCTGTTTTCGGCGCGTTGAAATGAACCTACAAGCGAGAATAAGGCGGAAAACCACAAGTGGGAAAATTTAGTAGAGTATTACAAGGAGATTCTCAAGGAGACGGAACAGAAACAAGCCGAAGAAGCCGAAGAAGCCGAACTTATTGAAAAGGTAAGGAAATTGGAGAAGTAGGCTGGGGAACTTCGGGTAAAGGAAACACTCTATTCACTCTTTGGCAATACAGAACTTGATAAGGCGGAGAAGCGTATCGAAGAGTCGGAAAGGGAGATAGAGCGACAGAGGTCCTTTCAAAAGGAGAAAGCCGAAATCCGCAAGGAGGTTGTTCTCCTGCAAGATACCGTTGCGACTAAAGACAAGACTACAGCCGAACACCAGAAGGAAATCAAGGTGTATGAGGAAAGGCGAAGTTTCATTCAGCGTGTCTTCCACAGCTTCTACTCTTACTCATTATCCGTCTGTTGCTCCGCAAGATGGGTATTGATGACAATACCTTTGTTAGAATGCGCCAAGAACAGGTAGCGTTACGCAGTACGGCTTGATGTATGTTCTGGAATGCAGAAACGTAACTTCGTCGAGGAAAATGCCGAACGGTGCATCACCACCAATGAGAAGCGGTAGCCAGTCCTCACCATCAACGGGCTGTCCGTCTCCGATTGATGTGAGCAGGAGCGGCAAAAACTCATTCACCGCAACCACTCACAACGGCTGTAATAGTTTTTTCTTTCACAGGCAAGAAAAAAACAAGAAAAGATGCTCATTTTTCCTTGCAAAAGGTTATCTTTGTAAATAATATATAGTCGAAAGTAAATAGATTTGGAAAATATTAAGAAAAGTCGTATCTTTGCATCATGATGTTAGACTTATCCATAGAAGAACTCAAAACCCTTCGTAGGCTTCAGCACAGTAAGGAATTTGAACCCTACTGGGCTCAGATTACCTGCATACTGATGCTGTCTCATGGTCACGATGCGAAAACGATCTCCTACGACCTTGGAATAAGCGTGTCCAGCGTGTACAACTATGCGGAGTCCTACAAGTCGGGCGGCATTTCCAAACTGACCGACAACCACTACAAGGGCTATTGGGGACTTCTGGACAGTTCGCAAATCGCCGCCCTATGCGCTGAACTCCGTGGGAAGGTATACACCGAGGCCAAAAGTGTTGCCCAATGGATAAAGTGTACTTTCGGCGTTTCGTACACGCCGCAAGGGACGGTAGACCTGCTCAACCGCATCGGTTTCACCTACAAGAAGACGACGGAAGTGCCTTGCGAGGCCGACGCACAGAAACAGGAAGAGTTCGTCGAGGAGTTGTCCAAGACGCTTAGGGACATGGACAGTTCCGCCGTGGTTTACTATGCCGACGGCGTACATCCCACGCAC
>ERZ773004.86-NODE-86-length-59281-cov-5.411762_pt1 | contig 59281 bp, 53 predicted proteins | sample MGYA00580667_ERZ773004 | MGnify/ENA primary metagenome ERZ773004 (study PRJEB29015, sample SAMEA2737963) | human oral metagenome | biome: human oral; feature: human-associated habitat; material: dental | place: China | collected 2123 ... | reverse complement strand
CTATAAAGGTTCAATGCTCGACTATTTGTTGCTGAAACTAAACGAGCAGGAAATTAATCACAATAAGGAAAAGGAAAGATGAAACCCAGGATGATTTTACTTGTTATGTTCCTTTCTTGCGCATACAGCTGTGTAGAAGGCAAGCGGAACAAGATTTTCGACGAAATGAGTAAAAGGGGTATAGACTCTATCTCTGTATGTTACTACTTTTCCCCATTAACGCACAGCAACTTTTATATCACTGTTTATAGGGATAGGGCAAGTTATGTGTTAGACTCGTTAACTCGTCATCCAGGAACGGAAGATTATCGCGACGTTAATTACCCTGCTAGGTTGAATGGGGCATCACAAAATTACATCTTGACTATGATCGATAGGTTCTATGTGTCGAAAACTGCAAAGATATTCGTAATTCGTAAGAAAGTTGTAATTTGTCCCGAAGAAGATGGTGCTATATTGGACGTACGAATTTATTATAAGAGTGGCAGGACGAAGAAAAACCTAATTTACTTAGGTAGCGTTTACAATGTAAAACCCTCGATTGTTGCAGGTGAAACCCATCTGTATACGCGTGCGTTTCGGCAGTTCGTGCAGTTTTTGATATATGTAACAGCAGAACAAGGACCTTATAGCTTCATGTATGACAGGTATATTCGTAGAAAGAAACACAAGCAAAAAGATTATGAGATTTTTGAGTTTATTGATTTAGAATGATGGCAAACGACGAATTATCCCAATTTAAAAGACATATTTGAAGATGAGATGCGTGCGTATGAAAGGAGATATTAAGGTATTGCTGGGATGTTTTCTCGGCATAGTTTTACTTGCTTTACTTGTTGTTACTTGCAAAGAAACGGATGGTAGAAGGGAGTATTATCCACAGTTACCCGTAACCTCCTATACGCTTAAAACCAACGGGGACACGTTGAATGTTGTAGAAACGGATGCCAAAGGGGGGAATGGATGTGTGTGGAAACTGTATCTTAAAGGTGATGAATACTATATGGAGTGGCTTGGTGTGGAGATGCTGATGATGTCTACCCACCAATTAACCGATTCCTTATATACAAACTCGATGAAGTATCAGCAGTATCGCGTGTGTATAGAGCGTATTAACGACTCGCTTTTTGCCTGTTCGTTCTATCAAGACATACCCACAAAATGGCTTTTGCTTAGAATGTATTATGACAAGGACTATAAGCTTACCGCTATACAACGAGAAGAGGCTTTTGTTGATTATGAAGGTGAGCGTTGAATTTAAAGTTTTGTTTCTGAAGAGTTTCACCATTGCAGCTATGCGTTCAAGCCGGTGTGTGTAGAAACGATTACGGCACAGGTAAATGCCATACGACGAGTAATTTGAAAGTTTAACAACCGAGAAATATGGAAAGGAAAGGTTTAATAAAGCTATTGATGGCTATCACCACGATTGTCGTTGTGCTTGTTTCTTTTATGAGATACATGAAAAAAGGTGATGAGGTGAAATTCCACTTTTCTTCTGGAATTAAATCATACACATTGAAAAGGCAAGGAGATACGTTGAAGCTTATAGAGAACAATGGCGAGCAAACACGAAACAGCGTGTTTGTTATGTATCGTAAAGGCAACGATTTCTATTCGGCTTTGCTCGGCCGCGAACGGCTGGTTTTGTCTAACCGATTAACGTTCGACACCATATATAAGGACTCTCTCGTGGGTGCGGAAGTAGCTCTTGCGGTAAAGCAAGAAAAAGATTCACTTCGTTCCTCTTTTATTTTTGTGTCAGGTAAAGACAATTTTCCTCGGATAAAGCTGTTTTATGATAAAGAGTACAACATAAGGAAAATACAAAGCTACGAACTCCTTTTAAACTATGCGCCAGATTAGGGCTTCATGCCGTTCAACAGGGCGGAATGCCTTGTTATTGTCTGGGCAACGTTCGCGAGGTGGTTTCGGAGAAGGGCGAGGCGAAGCAGGTAAACGCCTACTATCCTTTCGGCATGCCCATCCATGCCCTTGGCATAAACGAATGTCGACAGTGGGGTGCCTGTATGAAGAAAACGTTTGAAGATGCAAGAGATGATTATGAGAAAAATTATTAGCTTAAAACAGTGGGCGCTTTTCACTTCAAGCGCTCTGTCCTTGTTTGTCCTTATCTCTTGTAAGATGAGAACAGACAGTAAGGAATTTTACCCCTCCTCGGGAATAAAGTCGTACATGGTAAAAATGAAGATGGACACAATTGAGATAACAGAGAATGATTTTAATGAGAAATTCAGCTGCGTGAGAACGTTTTATCGTAAGGGGGATGATTACTTCATGAGTCGTTCCGGGCAAGAAGAACTAATCATGTCTAATCACCAGGTTGTGGATACGATGTATGTAAATCCAATGAAGTATACAGACCACAGGGTGCGTATTGAGCGAGTGAATGACACGCTCTTTTCTACTTCAATCTATAGCAAGGTTCTTTGGGAATGGCTTACATTAAAATTGTTGTACGATAAGGATTACAAGATTAAGATGATACAAACGTACGTTGGGTTGATAATCTATACCCCTCTGTCTCCGTGCGAAGGAGAACCTGCTTATAAAGGCAATATGTGCATTAAATAATGTTGTATTTGTGTACATAGATATGATAATGATAAAGCCACATTGCCTAGTAAGAAAAAGAGTGGCTAACCGATATGTTTATAGAATACATGTAATGAGAAAAAGATTTTTTATATTTATATTGGCATCTGTTATCGCCGCTGTAGTCGTTCTCTTCTTCATCATCAGGAATGTAGAGAAAGACGATGGCGTTACGTATTGTTCATCCACGGGTGTAAAGTCTTACACGTTGAAGACGTTGGGAGATACGCTTCAAATTATAGAGAACAATTTAGACAATACGCTTGGCTATTCGATGACCATGTATCGTAAAGACAATGGCTATTATGCAAAGTTGCTTGGGAAGGAACGATTGGTTATGTCTTTGTCAGACACAGTGTGCAGGGCTAAACTTAACTCAGGGGACATCACTGTTCTGATACATCAAGAGACTGATACGGCATTCACTTCTATTATCACCAACATGCAATCAGGTAAGGACCCCCGAATAATGTTGCGATATGATTGCAAATATCGTATTTTGACGATTGGAAAACTTATGCTCGACGAAAGCTTTATGCCCCAATAAAAGGCATAACTTGTTGTTGGTTTAGGCTAAAAACTCACAGCAGTTGCTTGTTAAGGCATAAAGAAGAGAATGGATAGGATGCAAGGGTGGCGTTTGTCGTTACCACTGCCTATCGTTTTATGAGCAAGAGCTGTGCTTAACGGTGGCAAGAAATAAAGAGTAGGAGCTATGGATGAAATTTTAAACATATATACGAAATGCAAAATATATCAATATATAACGAGAAACTCTTAAGTAGAGTTTTTAATAGGAAAACGAGGAAGGGCATAGTGCGGATTTCATACAACTTGGATTGGTTGCCGTTAAATCGTAAAATTGATTTTACTGTCAACCGGTTATGCAGCTATCGTTTTCACAAAGCACGGCTAACCCTGCATTTTTGGGAGTCAAACGAAGTGTTAGAGCAGATGCTCAAAGAATGTGCCATAAACGACTATGAAATAACGCGAGAATACAAGGCTATGCGCATGAGGCCAGGTGTTGTTCATATTAATTTCGCTAATGAGTTTAATAAGACGTTTTTAAAAGTTCTCATAACCAAGCATTATGGCTTTGAAAATGCGCGCCCCGATACATTAAACGTAACGCCTTTTATTGCTATGGATACAGACAAGGAGGTTATTGCGATTAAGTTGTATGATGATAGGGGCTTTTATGAGTATGTTATCGAAAAGAAGTGAAAGGTTGGAAAGGTGAAAGACGGAAGTTTCTGATGAATGGTTGGGGCAGGTTAAGCATAGGATAACTAGAAGGACAAGGCAAAATAGGATGCACCATACGGATTATTAAACCAGATGCTTCTTCACTCATTAACGTACCACCTTGCTAACCAAACCATGTCAGCTTTTCAGCAAGAACTTAACTCCAATCGTTCATTAGACCGCTTATCAAAAAATCAAGTTGTTTCCATGTGTGTCCTGTGCAGATTTCGTTTGCTTGTCGGTATCTTGCTTGTCTTATTCTCTTGACGTGGTACGCTACGCCTTCACGAATAAGATAGACAATGTGCTCAACAATCAAACAAAATCCGCACAGGCTCAACGACCGATTTTTGTTTAATACGTTAAATCCGTTTTGTTTGTTTTACAAAACACCTCTTTCTTGCCGCCTCATTTTAGCCCAAAAACACCGCTAAAAGCATGTTTTTAGCTCTCATTGGTAACCTTACGCACCCCATTTTCTGTCAAAATATGATGGTCCGAAGTGTGTTTTGCATCACTTTACCCTTCTAGATTGTTGTCCAACCGCAAAAAGTATCGTCCAATTTTTCTACATTTAGCACCAAAACGGCAGTGGTTAAAGCATCATTTTGCCCCTTTTTGCATGCTATTTCGGTCTGTCGAGGGGGAATTTAAGCCCTTTTTCGCACTGCATATTATTGCATTCGCCCTGCGTTTTGGTGCATTTCACTCTGCGTTTTGCTACATTTTGCCCTACGTTTTGCTGCATTTTACCTTGCGTTTTGGTGCATTTTGCATTGCGTTTTGGTGCGTTTTGCATCGCGTTTTGGTGCTAAATGGAGTGTGTTTTGCCGCATTTTACCCTACGTTTTGGTGCATTTTGCTCCATATTTTGCTGCAAATAGCGCGGTGTGGCGCACAAAATGTATATTTAAACAAAGGCAAGCGGATATTCATCCGCCTCTATACGCACTTTGTTTTGCCCCAAACAAGTTGGCGCAATACTCGCAAAAATGTGGGCGAGCAGAGGATTGGCTGGAAATATTGCAGCCATAATGTTAAATTTCGTGCACAAAATGTTACATTCTTTGTCGGTGTTTTCGTCAACACAGCATAACTTCGCAGTGAGCAAACCTTGCCCGTTCCGCCCTTTAAAAAGCAAAATACGCCATAGGGAGTTTTGAAAATGGGCGTAACTCCATCCACAAAAGATGGATTTTGCTGCCCATGTTGCAGATTTTTTATGCGTTGTTTCGTTTTTCTTGATTTTAAAAGCTACCTTTGTGCGGAGTTCATCTGCTTATGGCTATCGAGTGTTTCTGCGCCCAACAATCGTTGCACCATCTGTTTTGCTTGCCAACAGGGGGCATTCAGAGTGGTGGGGTAATTGATAAGTGGGCACAACAGCTGGTTTAGGTATCAGCAAATAAGATGAAAATCAAAAACATGTGTAACCAATTGCAGGCTGCTTGGTGCCTGCTTATTAACAAAACGGAAAAGTTATGGGAATGATTGCAAACTATCAGTACATCAATGATGAACAACTAAACTTCTTGAAGAACTCGGACAGCAAAGAGAATGACGTGCTGGAAGAGGTGGAGGAAATGAACGAAGAAAGCGAAATGCTGTTGGATATAGACAAAATGTGGGACGTGCTGCATTTTGTGCTTACCGGTGTAAGCAGTTGCGACCCAATTGAGAACAACCCTTTAAGCGAGGCTGTGGTTGGTGTACGTGCGCTTGAAGGCATAGAAGAGTTTGTTGCCTATACGGAAAAGGAGAGGCTTGCGGATATACTTGCGGCTTTGGAGGCTTTTGATATGGAGCAGGCAATGGCAACGTTCAGTATGGATGCGTGCAAAAAGGCTGAACTTTACCCCGACATTTGGGATTACGACGATGAAGAAGAATTGGTGAAAGAAGAAATTAGCGATTACTTCCAAAACATGAAAGACTTTTATCGAGAAGTGTTGGAGGCAAATGGACATGTGATGGTTACCATTTATTAAACAATAACTCGACTACTATGGAAAAGAAAATGATGATTGGCGCAACTGAATTTACCTTCGACAAAAGTTGTGGTGAATATGTAGGAAAACTGCAAGTGTGGGGAAGAGAAACAGCCGTTTATCTTGATACAGAACATGCAGAGGGGGATGACATCGACAAGATTGTTACTGAAAAAATAAATTGGATAGAGCGTAACAAAGAAAAGATAATGGAGGCGTTTATGGAGGCAAACGACCATTATGTAGATGTTGTTAATGAGATGATAGCCTGTGGCGACTTTAAGGCTGATGGGCCAATATCGGCAGACGACTTTGTGAATGCGCTGTTTGTAAACAATGTTACTATTTGGGTTAAGGGCGTGGACACGGACTTTGCCCTCGATTTAGATGCTGAACCCGACTATTTGCTTGGACATTTGGCCTTTATGGAGATTGATAACCAGTATCATGTTGAGTTTGGTGGGCTTAACGGCTAATCTTTTTCTTGTAAGTTTGTTGTTCCTCAAAATGTAAATACGCAATACAATGGACGACTTAAGAACGCTTTGGGCGAAGTATAGCGACCTCGATGTGGAGTCTAAGTTTGCAAGCATATCGGATGATATATGGAAAATAGGCCCAATTGAAAAGATTAAGGACGGGGTAAGTGCCGAAGTCTTTACTTTTCATGTGGCAGTAAATATGATAGGTAATTGGAAAGGCGATGGCTGGGATTTTATTTTTTATGAAGGAAGGGCGTTACTTCCCTATATTCCTGATACGTTGAGTAGGTTAGGACTAGGGGAAATAAAAGAGGCTTTTGAACAAACACTAGCCATATTCCCCGATTTTGCAAGCGATTGCGATGAAGGGGTTTATACGGATGTGGCGAACTTCTTGATTAATCCGAGATTTAAAGTGGCCGACGAAAGGCTTAACGCTATCTCGAAAGAAGAACGCAGGGCATTGAGCGAGGCATACCATAAAGGTGTGCAAAGGTTAGACGACCTTTCTGAAAAGCTGTGGGGTTACGGCGCAGAAGAAGATGGCTGGAAAAACGTTTTGGATTATCTAAATTCATTCGTATTAGGTGGCTCCTCATCGCGACAAGAGTAGAATGGCTCGGAGTTGAAATGGCATGAGTGGAATGGGGCGAATTATTTCGCATTGGATAATTAAATTTTAAGTGATGAAAATAAAGTATTTAGCCTTATTGTGTTTCTTTCTAGTATGCAACCTAATTCATGCTCAGAAAGATATTTACCATGTAGTCGGTGTACAAGAGATTAATTTTAAATCGAAGTATTTTGACTTTGACCGCAAGATATGGGTGAGACTTCCGTCTGATTACTACTTTACGGATGCACAAGATTATGATGTTGCTTATATCTTCGATGCGCAAGTTACCCCTTTTTTTGAGTTGGCTAGTGCATATCCTGTATTCTTAAACGAAGGTTGGTTTTCGAAAGGAACTATTGTTGTTGGTGTTTGTTCGCCACAAGACTTAGAATACAACCGTCGAGAAGATTTCTTGCCCGATGATAGTTTGACATGCAATGCGTATAAAATCAGAAAGGGCTATTCTGACAAGCTGATGTGTTTCGTGAAAGACGAGCTGATGCCATATATCCGTTCGCATTATCGCACAACGGAGAGAAATCTTGCTATCGGTCACTCGTTAGGTGCATCGTTTTTGTTGCAATGTCTGTTAGATTACGACATCTTTAATGACTATTTTCTGTTTTCACCCAATCTTGCTTTTGGTAAAAACATGTTGGCGAATAAGTTTGTAAAGCATTCTTTCGATAGAACCGCTAGGCATTATCTCTTTTTTAGCGATGCAGCCGAAGAGAAAGTAAAGGGTTGGGAAGGTTGGCAGCCACCAAGAGATGAGGTCTATAGGTACATAGACTCGAAAACCTTACCCAACAACGTTGTGTGTAGGCACAAGTCGTACCCTGAATCAGAACATTTTGCAAGTTTTCCGTTGGCGTTGCAAGATGCTTACAAGGATTATTTCGCCTATCGTGAGACGAAAGACACCAAGCCAGAAGGAGAAGTCTATGCAAAGCATATAGAGGTGATTGTTGATAATCCTAAGTACGAAGTGTATATTTGTGGAAACCAAGCATCGTTAGGCAATTGGGACGCCAAGAAGATTAAGATGACGCATGTAAATGATTCTGTTCGTGCGATTGATGTAAAAGTACAACTACCTGCCCAATTTAAGTTTACTCGTGGAAGTTGGGAAACAGAAGGGTTTCCTGCGAATGCGATGGGCGGTATTAATCTTCGTGTGGACAACAAAAGCAAGAAAGCATACGTCTACAAAATATCAGATTGGGCTGATAAATAAGAACGAGCATCGAATTTGGCGGATGATAGAGTTTACTTTGATGGGATGATACGGCTACTTGCACAGACTTTTGGTTGAATAGTCTGCGAACATCTGCCTTTGTACGGCGAAGTGTGTCCGTTGCGCCAGCTACTATGCAGTTGTTAGCGTAAAGGTTCCGTTGGACGTGCGACGAAAACAAACATTTCTAAGTCTTAAAAAAAAACGACTTGGCTTTATGATTCCTTTAATGTTTTTCAAGTTTATGGTCTTTTAGTTGGCGATGTAAAATAAAGCTATTACCTTTGCAGTAACACAAATTGAACCATGCAAGACAAGGCTCTTGCCGTGCTCATACCAGTGAAACTTTTTTTATTATTAACTAATCCAAGTAACAGAATGACAAAAACATTTACACTTAAACGCGCAAGCCTAACGCTTGCAACCTTATTGCTTTCGGTTGTTGCCTCAGCACAAACGGTGGTTTTCGACTTTAACAGCGAGAAATGGGTGAACGATGCCAATGGACGTACCATGGAATTGCCCGAAGGAGCAGAGCTTGAAGAGGGTGGGGTGAAGATGGTTAACCACAAAAGGCCTTTTATAAGGGTCACAAATGTGTTAAAAAATCAGCATCTCTTTGTTCCACGGGGTAACTCTTTCGACTTTATTGCCCCCGACGGGAAACAGATAACCAAGGTGGTGTTCGAGGTTGAGGAGGGCTATTTTGAAATCTCTGGTGATGGAGATAAGGTTTTGCCGATGGTCAACAATGACGCGAACACCCGCGTGTGGGAAGGCAATGCACCCAAAGCTACCTTCTTTGGACTGAACACGCCTCACATCCGCAAAGCCACGCTTACGCTTGTGGGCAACGGAACGACTGGCGTTAATGAGGTGACGAGGCAGGGAACGGCTGTGTACAGCGTGTTTAACCTCAATGGCGTTAAGGTTGGCACAACGGCCGACTTCAATCGCTTGCCTGCTGGCGTGTATATCGTTAACGGGAAGAAAGTGGTTAAGTAAGGCTGGTTACCAGCGGTTTGGGTTACGCCCTAGCGTGCTGTTCTTCAACAGCGTGAAAGGTAAAACCTATGCCGTAACCCAGTAAAGCCTTGCTTGCAAACGACGACAACAAGGTTTAAACGCCTCGCCTACTTGTGGCGATGAAATGAAAAAGCGGGCATGCCCATCGGCATGCCCGCTTTTTTAGGGAGAGTTCAAATGGTGATGTGGCTCGTTTGGCTAATTGCTTGATGTGGTGTTTGGCGATACTGAGGCTTAATGGCCTCTCGCAAACTTACAATCTTGTGAACGATTTATCATCATACGCGCTTGCAAACTCATCATCCAATAAGCTCATGAACTTGCAAACTCATGAACTCACAAACTTACAACTCACCTACTTACTGCACCACCACTTTCTTTCCATTACGAATGTAAATGCCTTTTTGGGGCTTGGAATTGTATTTGATGCCTTGCAGGTTATACCATGTGTTGTCTTCGTTGTCTGCATCGTTAGCCACTTTTTCTATCCCCGTGGCCGCTTCTCCCTCGAACATAAGTTTGAGATTTGCGCCAACCAGCATGTCAGCCAAGTGCAAGAAGGCATGGAAGGGCGTAAGCTTAGCATCATCTGTGGCTTGCACAAACGTGGCGTTACCCTTGTTGCCCTCTGCATTAAGGGTATAAGCAGCCCCGTTGAGCTGTTGCGCAGCGGCTAATGCCTTAACGAAATCGGCCTTGTATACGCCAAACAAGCCATCCTTCGTCGGCGTGTTTATGCTGTTTTGTGGGTTCACCACCACATTTTCTGCCCATATCTCCGTGCCGTCAGACACATATATATAAGGAGTATTGGCCTGTAACTCGTCTTTCTTGGCAAACTTTAGGGTGGTGTTGGCGCCTGCTTGCTTGTCCATGCCGTCGAAAGCGAAGGCCTTTCCGCGCGGTTTGGCGGCAAAAGGCAAAACAAGCGTCTCTTTCTTTTTGTTCTTAAAAGACGAGCGGAAGAAGGTTGCGCGCTTGGCCTCAAAGCTATAAGGCAGCCGATAGGCGAGGTTTCCTTGCTGTGCCACTGCATCGAAGTTGTCGTCTAGCTGCATCTTGTAAAGGCTTGTGTGGCGTTTCCCGTCCTTATTTGTCAACACGGTGTTGGCGGCGCGATGCTCTTGTGCCTGTGTTTTGGGCGCATACACGATGGTAAATTCGGGAAGTCCGCTTAAAAGCGCATCGCTTTCGGCTTTGTTTAGTGGGCTCATGGCCGACAAGTCCAGCGAAACCAAAGCCTTGCATTGTGCAAAGGCGTTTTTCGATAGAGCGGGTTCGATGCTTGCAGGCAAGGCAATGTGGTGTAGTTTAACAATGTCGTTGCCGGTAAAGAAGTTGGCATCTATGCCGTTGATGCGGTATTCGGGCTTCCATTTGCCTGCGAACGTGGGATTGTACACGGTCGCTTTCAAGTCTTTAAACTCGCTTGTCCAAGGCTTCTTGTCGCTCTTCTTGTAGGCCGAGGCCGTGAATATGCCCGGATATTGGCCCACTTGCACTATCTGATAGATAATGCCGTTGTAGATAAACTCGTCTTGGGGAGCCATTGCGCTGATGGGAAGCAGCCCGTTGCAGTAGCTCTTTTGCACATAGTTTTGCGGTTTGCTGACATACCAATGGCTAGCAACGTTCACGCCCTTGTTGTGTACCGATGGCACAGCGTTGCCGTCGAACATGTAGAAGTCGCACGAGCCTGCTCCACGAAAGGCATCTTCTTCAATGCTTTTCAGCGTAGGGGGCAGTATCGCCATTTGCAGTTTGCAGCCATCGAATGCGGCGATGGGGATGGCGGCTACCTTTATCGGAAGTAGCAGCTTATTGTCTGCGAATTGATTTCCGGCGAAAGCCTCTTGCCCTATCGAAGCCAGGTTTTTAGGCAATTGGGTATGCCTAAGCTGGTTGCAACCCGCGAATGCGCCTCTGCCAATGGCGGTTAGCGATGTGGGATAGCCGATGGTTTGCAGGGCGTTGCAGCCCGAAAAGGCATTCTCGCCAATCTCCTTGATGCCCTCTTCTAGGGTAACCGCGGTTAGTTTGCTGCAAAGGCTAAATGCAAAGTTAGCCACTTTCTCAACCTTATACCTGCGCTTGTCAGCAGGGTTTACGATGTTGGCAGGCACAACAAGCTTGCCTTCCGAATACTGACTGATGGCTGCATTCTTGCCGTTGCCAACCACTACAACGTCTGTGCCCGTTACGTTAAACCACATCGGCACGTCTTTCCCGTTAAGTTTAGCCGTTCCCTTGATGTTCGTGTCCTTGCCTAACCCCTCGGCCGACAGCTGCGTACAGATGGCAAGTAGCAGTAATATGATATATTTTCTCATGTTTTTTTTCTGTGTTGATGATTGTAAATGGTGTGTGTGCTAATTGCCATTAGGGCTTAAATTGGTTCCACGTTTCTTCTCCGCCTACAATGGCATCGATGCCCCTTACTTCATAACATTTCCCGATGACAGAGAAGTAGAAGGCCTTGCCCGTGTCGCCGTGGTTGCCTTTGTTAAGGTAGGTGTACTTGATGATGTTGGGTTTGGCATCGGTTCTCATGTTGTTGTAGGCACTTTCGGCGTTGGCGATGGGTACTACCTCGTCTGTTCGCGAGTGCAGCAGGTAAATGGGATACTTGGGTTTCCATCCCTCGGTAAGGTTGTTTTCGGCGAGTGCGGCGTAAAGGTCTTCGTACTTAGGGTTCTTCCCTGTGGGTTCGCCTTTCATCTTTTTGGCCATAAACGCGAATGCTTCTGGTTTTAATATCTCGGATGCTTTGAGGTAGTCTCCCCGCTCGTCTCTCTTGAAGTTAAACGTTTTCCTCAATTGCATGTGTATGTCGCCAAGTGTTTTCTCCTTTTGGGCAATCCAATCGAGTATGCCCGTGTCTAGAAATCGTTTGCTGAAATAGTCGCTTGCCTTGTGTCGGCGCATGTAAGGGCTATAGTCTAGCATGCCCTTAATGATAAGCGGCAATGCAACAGGCATGTACACCTTGTCTTCGGCGAGGTAAGTTCGCAGTGTGGCAATGGGGTTATAGGGGCCGTCGCCGCATACAGAGCCGCCCAGATGCAGGTCGGTGTCTAGTGAATTGGTTTCTATGAACCTTTGGCAAGCCATTGCCACTGCTCCCCCTTGCGAGTAGCCCACGCATACGGTTTTCCAATTATCCCTTATCTTTGCCCTCTTTTTCTTGCAGGTTTTGTACAACTCAATGCCGTAGCGTAGCGCGTCCACACTTTGTCGGGCGGTAACGTCTTCTACAAGGTAGGGGTGCGCTTCGTTACGGGTTAGCCCATACCCCTGATAGTCGGGCAGTATTACAAGGCAGGTGTATGCCCGCTCAAAGGGCCTGAACCTGGCGTGCATCGTGAGCATGCCCACTTCGCTAAACATGGTGTTCCCCCTTACATATTCCGAGGGTGTGCTGGCATTGTCTGTGATGGTGGAGTGGCATCCCAGAATAATGTTGTTGATGATTACAGTTTCCGCCTTGGGCATTGCCGCAAGAGCAGATAGGGTTATGGGTTGGCCTTTGGCGTTGACGGTGGGGTAGGTGTAGCGATAAAACTCGTATCCGAAAACGCTGTTGCCATGATCCTTGTTGTCGTTGTCGAAACCGTTACCCCGAGTTGCTGCCGAGTCTTTGGGCAGTTCAACAACTTTAATGCCTTGTTCGATAATCTTTGCATCGGCAGCATTTACGCCTGTGCGGATGGTGGAGAAGTCGCTTTGTGCAGCAACCGACAAGCTAAAAATGAGCGTCACCGCAAAGCAGAGCCGCCTGAAATGTTTGTTTACATAAATATTATTCATCTTACTTGGGAGGATTGATTGTGTTTATATCTGTTATTTGTAATAAAATCCAAAACATTTATCTTTAACGAGCTTAATGAAAGCCTTGTCTTAACGGCTTAGATATCATCCTGCTCGTTGGGCTTTTCAATCGGCAAAAAAGTATTATCCTTTTACAAAGTTCCGAAAAATTATTGAGAACGGCAAGCTGGTTAACGTTGTTTTACAGAACATCAAATTCGTTAAAGGTTGCTTGCGCTGCGTTTCAGCTAGCCAACTGAAACGCGGTCTGCTCTTCAGAAAAGATTTTAAGATGTTTGCTTAGCCTCCTGTCCCTCTCTCGTTTGCTTGTCGGCATCTTGCCATCTTTTTGTTTTGACGTAGTCCGCTACGCCTTGAAGGATAATACAGGCCCTATCGCTTGATTTAGGTTAAACGACTTATGTCTTGCTAGAATGGGGTGGTACGAACGTGTGCATTATATTATGGCGCAATGTGTTTAAGGCTTAAGCTTGTGATTTGATGTGTTTTGGGGAGCTGTTGTAAAGGTGTTAACCTCGTGCATATTGCAAGCGGGGCGTAGTTTTATGTCCCGAATACATGTGGAATGTTGATGGGGCAGATGGCTTGACCTGAGATTTTCGCATGGGTTTTTGCTTTATGCCCTGAATCTAGTGGCGGATGCTTTGACCGCAGCGTTTTATGAAGATAGCCTCAGTGGTGCCTTCTCTCCTTGTTCGCATAGCGGAGCATATAGAAGAAAAGCATTGCCGTGGAACCAAGCAGGGCTAAGGCCATATCTTTTTGTGCATCCCACATGTCGCCTTGTTGGCCGTTATAACAGTCGGCCGCATCTGCCGTCATAACAACAGTAAGCAACCATTCAAACAGTTCGTATATCATACTGCCCGTTTGTACCATTAGCCATGCCATAAAAACAGCGATGAGCTGTTGCAGTTTAAACCATTTCTTACAAACGTAGACCAAGTATGGGAACAGCAATACGCCAAAAGAAAAATGCACCAGTCGGTCGTAGTGGTTGCGAGGGTCATGAAAGAACCCCGCATCAACCAACCCCAACGAAACAGCTAACTCTTTATATGGCACATACGAATATATATAGCGTGCGCCAATAACGTGCAGGATGGTGAAACATGCAAGTCCTATAAAAGCCGACATGGGCATTGCTTTCTTAAACACATCGGTGATTAGCGGAATGAACAACAAGGCCGTTCCAATGTGTTGAAGCAATTGCTCGTGGGGATAAACGGGGTTGACGCATGTTATCGCCGTGACCATTGCCACAAGCAGAATTAGTGCAAGTTTTGTTTTGTCTATTGTCATGTTTCAGCGATTTATCTGTTGTGTTGTCTTTCTTACGTTAGTCGGGATAATAGAAATCTTGTTTTACATAAAGCATACCATTGGGCTTGACCAGCGCGTATGATGTAATTCTTTTGGTTTTATCGAATGTAGTCTTAACGTTGTACGTTGCTATGGTCTTACCGTCTTCTGCCTTTGTCGTCATCTTCTTCATAGGCGAATTGGGCAGCCTGCCCATATAGCCTGTTAGCAGATAAGCGTTTGACGAGGGGTGCATGAAAAGGTAACAAGCAGCTCCGTCAAGTAATGCAGGCAGACCTGATTGCGGGATGGTTTGAGACTTGTCGTATTCTATATGTGTACGAAATGTTCTGCTGTAATATCCTCCTTCCATGATGATGTCAGTAAGTAGATTGCCAACCCATTTAAATTTATATTGATATGTGTCCGTGGCGTAGGTTATGGCTTTAATAAGCCTGTTCTTATCGTCGTACGTAAACAGGTAGGGACTTATAAAGCCGGTGGGATTCTTTCTGACGAGGTTTCCACTAATTATCCTATATGTATATGTTGTGTCCGTTTTCCCTTTGTAGCGTAGCAAATGGCTTATCGTTTGTAGCGAGTCTGTGCCTTTTCTCCTCACAAAGAGCGGTTGGCTGTTTACCATTATTGGTTCGCCCGCTTTGTTGACGAAATAACAACTTGTGTCTTTCCACGCCGCTAACGTGTCAATATATTGGCAATACGACACCATTGTAACCAAACGATGCAGCTCTTGTCCTTTATACACGGCTTTATCTTTCGGTTGGTTACAGCTAACGATGAGGCAGATGCTCAGCAATAAATATATTTTTCGCATCATATAAAAGGTGATGTAGTTAGGTTAGGATGGGGGCAGGCGAAAACCTATCACCAAGCCACTTTCGCTTTTGTTGGTTCGGCTTGTTTAAAGTATTCGTCAAGATTAGCGTGCGACAGGGCCCTTTCGTCTAGAAAAGAAATGAATATCCTGCCAGAGCTAGTAATGCCCATAACTATTTTCATGTTGCCCTGTTGCCATTCGGCTCGTGGGAGAATGGCTCCAACGTCGCATGACAAGTACCACCATTCGCCAAATCTGCGTATATATTCGTCTTCTTTCAGTGGCGGCAAGAGGTTTAGCTTGGTTTCTTTCGTTGGTGTTCCGTATTTTTTGGAAAGGTAAGCAGTCAAATCGTTTGATTGTTTTACCAGGCTATTGTGATGCTCTACATTATGAATGTCGTACATGGCTTTTGTGGGATATGGGCTTTCTTGCAAGGAAGATTCTACCCGCATGTAGCAAAGCGCGGCATCCCAGCCGATTGATGATGAGGCATTGGCGGTAAAAGAAACCAATTTCCCATCTAGGAAATAAGTACCCCCGGCAAAATATAGCGGTGTGGCATCTGGTTTGTATAGAGAGCAAGTTGTTGCACTGATGTCTAAACAAGAGCTTGCAGGCCCGCCGTCCATATCAAAGTTAATGCCGTTTACGTCTATAAGATACAGAGTTTGAAAGCTAATGCTGTCTTGTAACCCTGTTTCGCTTTGCATTTTGTACATCTGTGAAAGAAATTCTTCTTCTGTCATCCCTAAACGATAGTAGCCCAAGATGGGATAGGTGTGGCTGATGGAGTCTGTTTTTTGCGAAAGTACAGGCAGAGAGAAAAGAAATGATGCAACAAACAGAAGGTGTTTAATGCGCATGTCTGAGGTTGATAATATCGAAATCATCTTGTTTTTTTGAATTTATTTATATACCTGTTGGGTTTGGTTTAGCACTGCTAAATTGAAGATTTTTGCAGCTTTCGCGTACGAAGTGCCAGACAAAATTACGTAAAAATTGCGATTGATAAGCCTGTATGAATAAAAATGTTTCAGCTTTATAGAGGAAAGGCAAGTTTTTTTTAAACGGCACATATTTAATGTGGGGTCGATAAATTTCGGTATAATGCAGGTTTTGTGTCAATCGTTCTCGCAACATTGAAACGCCCAAAATATGGTTACATAAGTAAGAGTGAAAGCAGGTGGCTTAAAACAAGACGGGCATCGGGGCTGTCTTGGCTTTTAATACTTCTATAAATTGAGCGTAGTTTGTTGTCTTTGTGATGCCAAAACACGATAGGCACTCCTCTCATATACGAAGTGTGGGACAAATCAACTCATTGGCTTATAGACTCACGAGAAGCCAACAACCCCCGAAGACATCAACGCATACCCACACCATTTCACCAGCTCATCAACACACAATTCCGTAAATACACAAGCCCATCAACACCCAATCCCGTCAACTCACAATCTCATAACCTGGCAATCTAACCAACTCAAAAACTTAAATTGTTGCATTATATTTTACAAAGTCGCTCTAAATTTCGCTCCGTTCTAGCGAAAATATAGGTCATAAAGTGGGTAAAAAGCCACTATTTCTAACCTTTCATACCTGCTGGTTTGTCGTTTTTTAAGAAGAAGACCTGCATTTTGCACCATTTAGCCTTTCTAGTTTGTCTGCCAACTCGTAAATTTTCATGCCCAATTATCCCCTTTTAGCCCCTAAAATCCCACATTTTAGCTGCTATTTTGCCCTTTCAGGACATGTGTTTCATGGTTTTAACAGGTTTTATTTATACCATTGCAGTGTATTTTTATGCTTATCGTCTCGCATTTTGCATCAAAACGCACTGCATTTAGCACCATTTTGCCTTGCGTTTTGCACCAAAACGCACTGCATTTAGCATCAAAACGCACTGCGTTTAGCGGCATATTGCAACGCGTTTAGCACCAAAATACACTACATTTTGCTGCAAATGGCCCCAAAACAGGTGTTAGTGGCGGTCAATTTAAATAAAAATACATTTTGCCGCATTCGCATGCTAACCCTTTTTGGCATCAAAACAAACCTTCGCGAGAATCGTTTTTTTGCGGCAAGGTGGGCGGTTGGTGAACGGAAAGGACACTCAGAATGTTAAAATTTGCACTGAAAAGTTGACAAGGTTTTAGGTTGGCGAGTTGACATGCTGACGAGTTAACGAGTTGACGAGCGTGTTGGCTCGATGGTCTAGGCCGATACGTCTGAGGTTATGAGTTGGGCAGTAGGGGTGTTTACTTGTTAACGAGTTTGTGAGTTGGCAAGGATTGTCGCCCACTCCGAACAAGTCGTTTGGCTTAACTCTCTATCTCCGCCACTCCTCTTTGACAAGTTTATGAGTTCATACCTATTTCAAGGCATAACCACATATTGCCACTGATAAAGCGACCGGCATTTCGTAGATTACGAATCCTTTGTAAAGTACTTCGTGCATGAGCTAAATGTTTAACTTGGTTTGTTCTCTGCTGCGTTTACAACTTATAGGGCCAAAAAACTAAAACATAAAGCTAAAACTTCTCGTCTGCGAAGCATTGAACCGCTCAATCTCCTGAGAGAGGGACTTCTTTAACTGACCAGCCATAAAGTTCAAGAAAGGCAGGCTGACTTCTTCTTCGCGTGATAGCCGTAAGGCAGAAATGTACGCTTCTCTATCTTCCTTGAATGTCTTAGTTGGAAAAAGGCTGTAGCAAAACTGAATGTAATTCATCAGCAGGCGTGCAGCCCTTCCGTTACCATCTACCCACGGATGAATGGTTGCTAAGTTAAAGTGGGCATTGAAACTTAATTCGTATTGTTCACGGAATGTTCGCGCAGCCTTTTGCTTATCTTGCAATAAAGTGCAAAGCTTCTCTACTTTGGCTGGGACTTTCTGATAACTCGTATAAGAACGCCCACCAAAACCCGCCGTAACGCTACACAGGCGAAATTCACCTTTGGAAGAGTCGAAAGAGCCACCCATCACATGATGAATACTGCCAGTGGTACGCATCAAAGTGGCATTCAGCTTTTGCAAGAATGCAGAATTGATTGGCTCTTTGCATTTGGCATCCTCTTTGGCAAGCTCGTATGCTTTCTTTAAGTCTTCATTCATCAAATGATGTACCAAAGGTTTCCCCTTAGCGGTCAAGCCCCCATCGAAAAGCTTTTGCACCTCCGTCTCGGTGAGTGTTGACTCCTCAATCGCTGTGGAATGGGCAATAAGAGAATAGAGGTAGTACTTCTCATAGTCCACCGCTTCACTGATACCAAGTTGCTGAAACTTCTGGTATAACTGTTCAATCTCTTGCCAAACACCTTGTTCCATTGACTTTTTATTTAATAGGATTTATTTCTTTTCAAAGGTAGTGTATTTGTTCTACGTAGCCAAAGAAAATAATTACTTGCTACAATATCTTTTGCGCTTGAGGGGAAAATGCGAGGAAAAATCAGAAAAGAAAAAAGGCTAAGTAATGAATTGTCATTTACCTAGCCTTTTATTATGTACCCAGACCCGGTACAAGATAGTGAAAACAAGAGAAACGAAAAGAATATATAATGCTGATAATCAGCAATTTGCATTTTTCTTATTTTTGCCAAATTAGCCCATTTTTGCCTATTTTTGGTTGGATAGTACACTTTTAGTACACTTTGATATTCGGGAATTTTTAGTATCTTTGCAAAATAAGAAAACATCTGAAAATTAATGAGTTAATGGTTTTATCCGGTTTGATACACATTTAGGTACATAACTATCAATTATGGCAAAGTTAGAGAATAAAGCAAAGGAAAACCCGAAATTGGAGCAAAATGTGCTTGCTGATGGTCGGATTAGTCTCTATTTGGAGTATTATCTCGGTAGAGAAGAAACACCAGTTTTGGATGATAATGGCAATCCTGTTTTGTATGAAACGGGGAAGATGATGGGTAAACCAAAAGTTCACATCAAACACAACAGACGAAAAGAAAACCTGCAGTTGTATTTAATAGCCAAGCCACGCACTCCTGCCGAGCGACAACAGAACAAAGAAACGCTTGAATTGGCTGCCAAGATTCGTGCGGAACGTGAACAGCAGTTTAAGGAAAGTATGCTCGGTTATCGTTTGAAGAAAGATAGAAATATCAACTTCTTAGACTATTATCAGGCTTACATTGATAGCTATACCAAGAAAGACCTGCGAATGATTAAGATTGCTTTGAATCGTTTTAAGGACTTTCTGAAAGAGTACTACCCTCTCTATGAGTTTAGTATCAAGCCCGATTTGATAACGAAGGAAATGATGGAGCGTTTTGTGGAGTATCTGCAATCACGAAGTGTTGGTGAAGGCGCAAAGAGTATCTACCAGCGTTTCAAGAAAGTGGTGCGCTACGCCATTGACCATGAAGTGATGCTGAAAGACCCATGTAAGGGTGTGGTATGCAAGGTTGATGAGCAGATTTTGCGTAAAGATGTGCTGTCAATGGATGAAATCCAATCTTTGATTCAATGTCATTACGACAACGAGAACCCAAATGTGCGACGAGCATTTATTCTCTGCCTATATTGTGGTCTGCGTTTCTGCGATGTGAAAGACTTAACTTATAAGAACATCGACTACACCAACCATCTGTTGAAGTTTGAGCAGAATAAAACCAAAGGACATTCAGCCAATAGTGGTGTGGTTATCCCATTGAACGATGGTTTGCTCTCATTGATAGGAGAAGCTCCCGAAGACTTAGACGCCTCCATTTTTAATTTGCCTACATACGAGAGTTGTTGTAAATCCGTAAAACGGTGGGTAAAGCGTGCAGGTATCAATAAACACATCAGCTGGCATTGTGCCCGCCACAGCTTTGCCGTGAACATCCTGAATAATGGTGCCAATATCAAGACCGTTGCAAGTCTTTTAGGGCATAGTGGATTGAAGCACACAGAGAAATACACTCGTGCTGTGGATAAGTTGAAGTCGGAGGCTATCAATAGTTTGCCAGGGTTGAATTTATAAGTAAATATCTCGTGTTTGTAGCAAATTATGTTTATCTTTGCACATATTAACTAACAATTTGAATATGCTCCACAAAAGGTTTCATAAAAGACGAGGAAGATTACCATCAGTAGAGGTTGTAGATCTATTTTGCGGAATAGGAGGGCTTAGTTATGGAATGAAATCACAAGGTTTTAAAATTCTCAAAGGTTTTGATTTGGATGCGACCTGCAAATATTCTTATGAGACTAATAACGAAGCTGAGTTTCAATATAAAGATATAAGGAATGTCACTCAAAAAGATATATTGCCTCTTTATTCTAAAAATTCTATTAAAGTTTTAGCGGGATGTGCACCATGCCAGCCCTTCTCTTCTTATGCTTTTAAGAATAAGACTAAGGATAAAGAAAAATATAGTCTTTTAGATGAATTTGGGCGATTAGTAAAAGAAGTTCATCCTGATATAGTAACAATGGAAAATGTACCTGCTATTACATCCTTTAAATTAAAATCGGTTTTGTCTGACTTTATTAAGGTGTTACAGGAGGAGAATTTTTTTGTAACGTATCAGGTTGTATATTGCCCCAATTATGGAATTCCACAAACTCGTAAGCGTTTGGTGCTTCTAGCTTCGCGTTGGGGTGAAATCAAAATAATTCCACCTACTCATACAAAAGAAAATTATGTAACAGTACGAGATGCTATAGGGTATCTTCCACCATTAGAAGCAGGACATTGTTGCCCTACAGATTCATTACATAGGTGTCGTGAATTAACTCCTTTGAATATGGAAAGGATAAAGGCAACTCCTTACGGTGGAAGTTGGAAAGATTGGCCAAAAGATTTGATATTAAATTGCCATAAGAAGAATGGCGGTAAAAGTTTTGGTAGTGTCTATGGTCGTATGGTGTGGGATAAACCTGCTCTAACGATGACTACTTTATGTACAGGTTTGGGCAATGGCCGGTTTGGGCATCCTGAGCAAAATAGAGCCATATCTGCCCGTGAAGCTGCTTTGTTTCAAACTTTCCCTAATACTTATAAATTTTTCCCACATGAACAAGACGTTTCATTAACAAAAGTCTCTCGGTATATAGGAAATGCAGTTCCTCCGAAATTAGGAGAAGTAATAGCAGAAAGTATTAAGCAACATTTAAGAAATATCCAATTATGAAACAATATAATTTTAACATATCACTTAGTATTCTCAATCATTTGGGAAGAAATCTTTATAGAAATTTTATAACAGTCCTTGGAGAAGCTGTATCTAATTCATGGGATGCAGATGCGCATAATGTTTATATCACCATAGATCGTGAAGCAAGGATACTTATTGTTCGTGACGATGGTGAGGGTATGGATGAGGATGATTTTCAAAATAAATTTTTGAAAATTGGATATTCTAAGCGAAAAGATAAGAGTACGCATACAAATAGCGGACGTCCATATATAGGAAGAAAAGGTATTGGTAAATTAGCTCTACTTTCATGTGCCCAAACAATAACAGTTCTTACAAAAAAGGAAAAAGAAGAATTGGTTGGTGGAATAATTGATAATGCAGGGCTTGATAAAGCTATCAGAAATGACATATCTTCTGATGAATATAATCTAGGCGTGCCAGATGATACTATAATTGCAACTTATAAAGAACGATTAGGTAAAGAAGGGACCGTTATAATCTTTCAAGATTTAAAAGACGGTATTCGCAATAGAGTTGAATATATAACAAAGTTAGTAGCTTTATATTTCCGTTTTTCTTTAAAGGATCCTAAATTTAATATTTATATAAATGAAAAGCTAATAACTATTAAAGAACTGAATTCTATAAAAGATAAAACCCAGTTTGCTTGGATACTTAATGATACGGAAGATCCTTATATTAAGGATAGTAAATTTCTTAAATCTAAAATTATTCCATTAGAGAACGCTGCTATAAAAGGTTTTGTCGCATCTGTAGAGAAGCCTTCTGATATAAAAATAAAAGGGACAGATGAAAAGGTAACCATTGATTTGTATGTAAATGGACGGTTGAGAGAAAAGGATATATTGCGGCATATTCCTATTGCACGAATTGTTCAAAGCTACCTTTATGGACAGATACATTTTGATAGTTTAGATGATGACATAGATCGTTTCACAAGTAGTCGAGAAGGAGTTGTTCCTGATGATCCTAAGTTTAAGGAGCTATTGAAAGTTTTAAATGAAGTAATTAAGACTGTTATGAATGACTGGGACATATGGCGTACAGAAATTAATGAAGATGGCGATCTAGAAAATCCAAGAATGACCAAGAAGCAAAGGAAATCACAGGAATTGTTTAATGTCGTGGTGGAAGATTTTAAACCTTCTAAAGATAATGAGCCAAGTCGAAAAAAAGTTGAAGGCTGGATAAAAGAAATAAGGGAAGATGCAGAATTTAATCTTTCCTCCTATGGAGAATGTTTTGCGGCAGAAAATTTATTAAGAAAATATATAAACGATAAGCAGATTGAAATTCCTGAAAAAATTCAGAAAGAAATTAATGAAAAATGGGAGCCTAATGCTAAAAAATATAAAGAAGCCGCAAATATTAATTTTAATATAAGAGAAGGAGAATCTAGTTTGTCTTATTTGGACATGGACAATTTGTCTTTTATAGCTGATGATGAGAAAGACAAGCAAAAAAAGGCATGTTTGTTAAGAGACGCTGCAGAATATAAACCAATTAGGGATGCTTTGTCTCATACGGCAAGATTAACAAAATTAGCAAAAGATAAATTGAATATGACATATGAAAACATAAAAGCTCGTATTATTGTTTTGCTGAATAGAGCATAACGATATTGGACTGGAAGGAAATATATCAATTAGGTAAGAAACAATGCTGTAAATAAGACTTGTCTGAAGGGCAAATTATTAACGACACTTTATAGATGTCACCTTTATTTTTAGCATAAAATCAATGGTATGACTATACAAGAAATACAGACTCGTAAGGAAGACCAGACGTTTGATTGCAAGAGCATTCAAATTGAACCGAAAGCATTGGCTATTACCATTGTGGCATTTGCCAACGCAGATGGTGGTGTTATTGCCATTGGCGTATCTGATAAGACTCGGAAGATAGACGGAGTTGACCAGCATACGGAAAAGCTAAATGAGTTGCTTCGTGTGCCTTTAGATTTCTGTAATCCTTCTGTACCCATTACCAGCGACTTACTGCCTTGTATAGATAAAGATGGAAATGACAACCATATATTGTTAATGTATATTCCTGCAAGTTCTGAGTTGCATGCCAACCAAGTAGATGAAGCCTATATGCGTGTTGGCGATAAAAGTAGAAAACTGTCTTTTGAGGAGCGCATACAGCTGATGTATGATAAGGGCGAACGTTATTATGAAGATACGGCTGTGTATGGTGCTACTGTAGATGATATAGATATGACTGCTGTCGAAAGATATACAGAATTGATTGGTTATACCAAATCTCCCAAGCAATATCTACAAGAGAATAATGGCTTCATAACTACCAACGCCAAGGGAGAGGAGCAAGTTAGTGTGGCTTGTACTCTGTTGTTTGGTAAATATCCTCAGAAGTTCTTTCCTCGTGGGCGTACTCGTTTCATCCGTTATAAAGGTACAGAAGAGCGAGTGGGTGCAGAGATGAATGTAATTAAGGACGTAACTTTTGAAGGGACGATACTTGATCAGGTGAAAGCCACGATAGCGTATCTTGAAACCCAAGTAGAGGAACATACATTTCTTGGGCAGCATGGACAGTTTGTAACCAATAGAGATTATCCAAAGTTTGTGATTCAAGAGATGGTGGTCAATGCTTGCTGCCACCGTGCCTACAACATCAAGGGCACGGAAATCCAAATCAAGATGCTTGACGATCGCCTTGTTTTCGAGTCTCCGGGCAGACTACCTGGAACGGTCAAGCCTACAAACATACGTCATACACACTTCTCTCGCAATCCAAAAATTGCTCAATTCCTTAAAGTGTACGACTTTGTGAAAGAATTTGGTGAGGGTGTGGATCGTGTGTGTAGAGAGTTGGAAGCTAATAGGTCGCCAATCCCTACATATCATTTGGATGATTTTATCCTTAAAATTACAGTTCCAAAAGTTATACATCGGTCTATAACCAATGGCAATGCGACTGTAAATACCAAAAATGCAACTGTAAATGCAACTGCAAATAGTCCAAAAGATACTGTAAATGCTCAAAACGCGACTGTAAATACCGAAAATGCAACTGTAAATTCCAATGATACTATAGATAGATTAATAGCAAAAGCAGCCGAACAGGGGGATAAACTTACAGCGAACCGTATCTCTATTTTACGACTGATGGTAGAAAACCCTTATATTACAAAGGAAGAAATGGCTTCTATTATAGGATTGAGTGGTAGTACAATCATGCGTAATATTGAATTTATGCGTGGCAAGTATCTTCGTAGAGTCGGCTCGGATAAAAGTGGCTTCTGGGAAATTATAGAATAGAAATATGGAAACGAATTTATTGCTTGCATTAAAACAGTTTCAGCATAATGTTGAAGTAAATCCCGATTGTTTAAGAAATTTAATAGGAGAGAAACTATTAGAAGAACAATTTTCCATGGTAGCAGACACCTTATTATTTGGTGGATTTCTGTTAATAAACAGGAGATTTGAGATTTATGCCCATTCTATAGAATTTTATTTTCATGTAGAGAAGTCGGCTAATCAAGAGTTTGTTCATGATCCTGTTATGTTTCATCGAAATAAATTAGATGATGCAGATTATAGGACTGTGAATACACCATATTTGAAGATAGGAAGTTTCTATTTGCATAAATTTGGTCTGGATATTACTTTTGAGAAAGAAGGCGAATATCGCGCATCCATTCTAATCAAAACCTTTAATGTCGTTGATAGAAATGAGCGAAGTAATAAAGCAAATTTAAATAGAGATAAGAGGATGGCAAGCTCGTATATTTATGACTATCTCCAGTTTATGGAGCCAGACAATGATACATTAAAGTCGGCTATCCAAATGGAATGGTTACCAGAATTACAAATACTGCCATCATTTTGTTCTGTAGCAGCCCCACGCATTAATATTAATAAATTCGTCATTGATAACAATGGAAATCAAACCTCTATAAAGTCACCAGAGAAAGATACCCGACCATGGCGATACTATCGAAAAGAACCTTATCATCTGCTAACAAACTTACTAAAAGCAAGAAGGGTATGATATTATCAAGTCAAACCAACAGTGTATACTTCTCGGCTCATTTGGCCAATGATTATAGGCAATTGTACGAAGCGGTGAAGTCTGTCTTACAAGATTATCAGATACATGTAGATGTTTTGTGTAAGACTGCAGATTATTGGTGTCGTGACTATATGCCAATACAGGTTACGGATAATACTTTTGTAAAGTATAAGTACAAGCCAGACTATTTGAATAAGAGGGGAAAACGTGAGTTTATTACGAATGTAGACGAACCTTTATCTTTTCTCAATCTCAATGATAACAAGTTTATTAATCTCTCAGATATTACTATTGATGGTGGTAATGTCGTTAAGACTCCGTATCATGTTCTAATGACAGAAAAGATATTTATAGAGAACCCACAATATCAAAATAAATTAAAATTAATCTATCGCTTAGAAAAAGCTTTCCAAACAGAGATAATAATAATTCCTTGGTGTAACAGGTCGCAAGATAAGTGTGGCCATACAGATGGTATGGTAAGATTTGTAAAAGACAAAGAATTATTAATGGCAGACTATACCAATTTTGCTCCAAGAAATGGAAAGCGAATAAGAAAGATATTAGAGGAGAATGGCTATATTGTGCATGAACTTCCATTACCTTATACTATCAATGATTCGTGGGCTTATATTAATTTTCTGCAAACATCTAAGGTAATTTTAGTGCCTGGACTCAATTTAAAAACTGATAGTATAGCCTTAGAGTATTTACAGTCTTTATTTCATAGCCAAAAGATAATACGAATACCTGCTCCTTATCTAATTAGTAAATATGGAGGAGCCTTTAATTGTATGTCATGGAATATTAAAGAATAGATTTTCCGGATGTCTTCTTTTACTATATCTACCATAATAGCTTTTTATGCCTAATTTCTTGACAAGTAGAAGTAGTTATAAAGATCACAGTGTCAAAGACGATGGAAAAAGTGATATAACAAGCCCAACCAAGTATTCTGTTTGGTTGGGCTTGTTCCATATGAGGCTACTTCAGTTTCCTTTGCATCAGACTATCTGCCTTCTGCTTCAATTCCAAGTCGTAGCCATCAGCTTCCTTTTTGATTTTTCCGATTGTGGTTTCGTTACGATGAATGTCAAACACATCGTTGAGCCATAGGATTTCTTTCGGGCTGCAACCTCGCCACACTCTGATAATTCGGAACTTCAAGGCATCGTCTTTGTATTGCTGTTTGCTTTGCCACAGCCAGAAGTTGCCGACCAAAGAAACAAGAAAAGCAACTGCTGTTATAACCACATAAGTAAAAACTTTAGACGACTTGATGTCAAAGCTATGCTTGTGGATATGTTCTTGCGGTTGTGGTTGCTTTTTCTGCTCCTCCCACTCATGTAGCATAGTCAATACGCTTGCCACCAATTTATCAATAGATTTGGCTTCCTCATCCTTGATACGCATTTGTATGGCTATATACTTATTGAGTATTTCCTTCGTCCGTAGTTCATACTGTTTGAGCAATTCTTGGTCTTGTTGCTCATTACTTTGCGCTGGAGCAGTAGGTGTAGGAAGAGAAACAGAACTGATGTCCTTTTCTTTAAGTTCCCTTACTTCCTTATAAATTATTTCCAATTTGTTCTTGATTTCCTCAAAGAGGACAAATGTATTATTATCTGCCATAGTTATAAATGTATTTTACGTTTTTTCTTTTTCTTCTTTTTCTCAAGTGTATTGTAAACTTCTGCTGGGAGTGTGCCGTGAGACTGAAATAGATCTAATCCTCCCTTGATGAAGTCATTAACAAGTGTGCTCGTAGCATCTGCAACATCTGATATAAGATTGACGGTTCCTTGTGCCTGTTGACAGTTTTCTTTGTTATTCTGCTGCAAGGCAAAATCAATCTTGGAATAACTGCAACTCCTGTCCACCTTTGAGCCATTGAAGTGGTAGCCGTTCTTCTCAAAGATAATACCTTGCACTTCCTGTGTATTGCCTTTATACTTAAAGCGCACATCAATCCCTTCATTTCTCAGGTGAGCGAGTAATGATTTCCAATTCCTGCTTTTAGGAATCTTTTCCCTTAAAGCCTGATAAATCTCATACTTGGTCTTGTCTGGTTCTTTCAAGCGGTGTTCCTTGATTTTCTCCTTGCCACTGGCAAAGTATAAATCATATTTGGCGGTCAGTTCCTTACAAATCTTCTCGCTTCTGAATCTGTCGTTTTTGTCGGAGATGGTCTTGCCGTTATTGTCTATCCGATTGAAAGCAATATGAACATGCGGATGTTCTTTGTCAAAATGGCGACCTATGATATACTGCGTATCTTTTATCCCCATTTTCTCCATATACTCACGAGCCACCTGCACCATGAACTCATTGCTTAATCTTGAAGCATCCTGTGCGGAGAAACTAAGCGAGATATGCCCTACAACCTTACTTACTCGTGGATTCAATTCTATCTGGTCAATGAAACTTTGGACAATATGGCTAATACTGTCTGTTCGCACTCCAGAACTGTCTATAAGTTCAGTTCCTTTCTTTGGATCGAGGATGTAATTGATGACACCCTTGAAGCCCGAACCTTTCATAATCTTAGCTATCATCTTCGTATCAAATTTAGGATTTCATCAATCTTAGCAAGGATAAGTTTATGGAAGGGCGCAATGGTATAGAAACCCTCCGCATTGGCACGATGTGCCAACTGATTGAGATTGTTTGCCATACCACACAGCTTGCGAATGAAGTCAGCCTGCTCCATGGTCAAGCGTTCTATCACATTCCCTTTATCGAGAACTCTTCTTACAAATTCACTCATGGATATTCCTGCACTCTTAGTTTTGCCCTTGAGTGTATAGTAATCCTCAGTGGTAAGCTTTACCGTGATGCGGTATTTCTTTTTTTCGGCTGCGCCTTTGGTCGGACGACCGCCTTTGTTGTATTCTGATTTAGTCATAATTGTTTTTTACTTTGATTTGATGGAGACCAGCGGGATAATCCTCTACACCTACCTTGGATGGTGGAGCAAGTGGTTTTGGTATGCCCAAAACATAAACTTGCTCCCCGAAAAATAGGAGATGTAAGACTTCTACCACTTTTATAATCTAAGTCCCTTGTTTCTTTTTACTTCTGCTTTCTCTGGATGCTTAATTTCTGCACATAAATACTCGTTGAAGTCCTTAAAGCCATTGTATAGCATGGAGCAATTAGAAACAGAATCACCTAATCTTTTGGCTAATTGTTGATAAGCATTCCTGCCTGCATCATCATTATCCAAGTAGCATTGGATGCTGTCGTAATGCGACAATTTCTCTGTAATCTTATGAATATTTGATACAGAATTGAGTACCACATAATCTTGTTGGCTTAACCCCGTCCGCTGCGGATTCTTCAGTTTCCTTAATGTCATAAAAGACAAAAAGTCCATAAAGCCCTCGAAAAGGCAACAATTCTTCTTCGACTCATGGGCATAGAAAACACTAATATCCTTTGGAGCAATGCAGCCTTTGAAGAACGGGTTGCGTATTTCATACCCACCTGCACTATTGGGAAAACCAATCCCGAAATAGTGCTTACCATTAGAGTCGTAATGGAGTTCTTCACACACAGCGGTAGCTACTTCCATGTCAATACATCTTTCATGTAAGTATCTGATAAGGGCAGGATGTGTCAAAGGTAGAACTTTTAAGTTCTCAAAGGGGTGTGCGTGTTGTGGTGATTCCTTCCTTGAATAAGGAATAGATAAGGGATGCACACAACTTGGAGCATTGCGTTCTATCTGTCTAATAAGATAGGACACATCGGAAGACTTATATAGTTCCTCTGCCAGAGCGATGATGTTTCCACCTTTTCCTATTCCAAAGTCATACCATTGGTTGAGATTTGTGTTTACCTTGAATGAAGCATGGTGTTCTGTACGAAAGGGGGAGAGATACCATAACTTGTTACCTTGTTGTTTGATAGGTGTATGTCCCAGACTTGCAAGAAAATCTTGCAGTTTTATTGTTTTAATTTCTTGAATGTTCATATTACAATGAAGTTGAATGGTTTGAAAAATTGATGATTTGATGAAATGAAACATAATCTACTCGTTATAAACGACTTATGTACTCATCGTAGCTTCATCACAATGCCTACCAAAGTAGAATATACTTTTATGCTTCATAGAAGTGCCAAAATCTCGATTTCATGACTTCGTTATTTCCCGATCTCGCTCTCTAACATTTTCCCGAAATACAGAGATTTCTCCGTTATAGCACATCTGACCTTGTTTAGCAAGTTGTACTTTTGTGCGGACAAAAGTGTTACCGATTTCGCGAAATCGGGAAATGGGGTCGCAACTCTCATAAGGGAGCCTGCCAAAAGAGGAACTTGATGCATTTCTCTTTTGGATAGTATAAAATACTTCTTTCATCATTCCTTTATACTGATGAGCAAAAGGATGAATGATCAAGATGTTGCCAATCAGAATCTTATATGCTTCTTTCATCATTTCATCAAAATAAATGATTAAATGTTTGTGAGTAGTTCTTTGGTCACGGTGTAGTACCTACCTGTCCTCTTAATAGGCGAATAGTTCCTGAAACTATTGTAGTCAATCTGATAGGTGAGATAGGTAAGGCTGTTGGGAGCAGGTGAGAGTTTCCAAATATCCTGCACAATCCTACGGACTTGGCTTTTGTCAGCCTTGCAGCCTGTGTTATTCAGCAGACATACCATATCATTGATACAGAAAGAATACTCGGTAACCACCATCTGCTCCATTACCTCTAAGCAGAGTTCAGACATTTCCAACTCTATCTTGTTTCTATTGCTGCGTATTATACGCTGTAGAGCAGGTGTAAAAGTTAGCTTGGGTGCAAACCACATACGACTTTCCTTTTGGGTAGATAGCGTGCGATGTTGCAGAAAATAAAGGAAGGCAGGAATCTCGGCTTTCAGCTTTTGCAGGAAGTCGGTATCGTCACTATCAAGTCGATTTATTTTCCTTACCCAATAGCGGGTTTCTCCCACGTCAATGATGACTGGGAGTAACTCGTTATTGGAACAGAGCACGAACTTGGCAAAGAAGGAGATTTCATCTCTGTCTTTGCCCTTTGCTTCCACCTTATAAGAAAGTGTCGTACTGAGGTTTTTGAGCCGCTCGCTATCTTCCCTGCGGTTGAGCAAAACTTCGTCCACAACGATAAGCAGTTTTCCTGCCCAATCAGCATTGAACTGGCTGCGGAAGTCCTCATTCGTGTTGAAAGTTACATTGTTCTGGAAAACAGCTTTAAGAAAATTGAGGAATGTACTCTTGCCTGTATTCCTTTCCTCTGATACCATCAAAAGGATGGGAAGTTTCTGCACTGGTTGAAGATAGAGCAACTGTAAGTAGTCTATGCCCAACTCATATTGTTCCCCGAAAATGTGATGTATCAGGGATTCGATGTGCGGAAACTCTCCTTCTTTTGGCTGGTGTCCTATCGGTTCATAGAGATTAAGAAATTTATCGACCACAGGTTGATAGTTCACATGGTTGGGAACAGTGCAAAAGCCGTCATACTTTGGGACTGTGGCTATGAAATCCTTTCCATAGTCCTGCCGCAATGTCTCATTGTTCCACACAATACGCTTTTTGGCGAAACCGCCATTGATGCGTGGTTGGTTCACAATCTTGTATAAGGTTGTGCCAACACGGATAAAATCTTCGTGTGCCATAAGTTACTTCTGCATTAAAGGTTTGCTGCCCATGATATACCTTTGAGCCTCTTGATTTATCTGTGCAGAAGTTTTAATTGGGTTCTGCCGTAGCCACGCTTCAAGTTCTGCCTTCTCAAAATAAAGCATCTTTCCTTGTGGCTTGTAATGAGGTATCAGATTTCCCGATGTGAGTTTGTAGAGATAACTCTTTGAGAGGTTTAAGAACCTGCTGGCTTCTTCAAAACTCAGCACGTTCTTATTCATGAATACCATTTGTTCGAGTTCTTCAACTCGAGTTTCTAATGTCTTGTTCATATTGAAAACATTTTGAATTAAACAATATGAAGGTGCACCTTCGCTAATTATTCGTTAACGAGGGCAAAATTAGAAACGATAAAAGTAATTGGCATTGAGCAATGTTTGAGGTATCAACCTATGCTCAACCTTTTTTCAGTTGTTTGATGTATTTATCAATAGTTTCCCATTCTTTCGGCTGCTTCATATTGATTTGGTCTGTTGCAGTGGAAAGATCGGTGCGTGTCAGTGATGTATCTTTTGTCTTCCCTAATACAAGTTCATTACGAGCAATCGCAGATTGCCATTCATCTGTAATGAATCCTTTCAGATTAAGACTCTGCATGAGATATGCCAGTTGGCGGTTGTTGTTTGATTTCAAGACACCTTTTAGTTTACAAGCAAAGAAGTCTTTGAGAATATTGGAGGATATGTTGGTCGTGAATAATTGAATTTCGTTGATGCAAGTGGTAAGAATCTCTATTTGCTCTTCCGTAAAATCAGATTGAAATGGATTTATTTCTTTACCAACAATGACAGGTTTCTTTTTCTGCTCACATGGTTCATCGTTTACCAAAATTGAAGAGCGAGGCTGAACGGTTTGTACCTCTGTCAATTCTATGCGGTCTATTTCTCCCATGAGATATTCTGCGTAGCGTTCATACAAAATAGCATCGACAAGATAAGAGAACATCGGCAGGGTATCATTATAGTAGGTATGTGCCTCAATGTACTTTGCATATTCAAATGAAGATATGGGGAAAGAGGTATATTTCTGTTTTTGTTCTTTGGTCAGTGATTCAAAGAAAGTGCTTTCCCACAAAAAGTTATCATCTGTATAGTATTTCTCTACACATGTAAGGGCAGGATAATTTAGATAAATGGAAAAAAGATCGTCTGTTATTCGGATATATTCTTTTTGTAAAATCTCTTTAAACTGCATATTGCTTACACAGCTCTTTTTCCTCAGAATATTTCCAATGAGCACATTGTAGGTCTGGGTAATGCAGTAGTTTAATATTCGTTGAATACTGTCAAGCTGTATCTTTAGATTGTCATTTTCCATTTTTGCAATTTTCTAAGATAGGTATTGTTTACAAAGATAGGGCATTCGTTGGAGAAAAAGCCAAGGAAGGGAAAGAAACAGAATAAAAGGGAAGAGTTGTCGTTAATTAAATATAAAACTAAGTGGCGAAAAACTATAAAAGTACACCTTTTTCTTTGTTTTGTTACAAAGTACACTTTTAGTACATATTAAAAAAGAAAAGCCCCTTGTAAATCAGTGATTTACAAGGGGCTTGTGGTACCAGACCCGGTACAAGATAGTGAAAACAAGAGAAACGAAAAGAATATATAATACTGATAATCAGTAATTTGAGTTTTTCTTATTTTTGCTAAATTAGCCTATTCTTGCCTGTTTTTTGTTAGATAGTACACTTTGATTTTCAAGACTTTTTAGTATCTTCGCAAAATAAGAAAACACCTGAAAATAAACGAGTTAATGATTTTACTCGGTTTGAAATGTGTGACGAACATTTATCCTTTGCGCCTGTATTATGGTCTGCGTTTCTGCGATGTGAAAGACTTAACCTATAAGAATATCGACTATACCAACCATCTTTTGAAGTTTGAGCAGAATAAAACCAAAGGACATTCTGCCAATAGCGGTGTGGTTATCCCTTTGAACGATGGTTTGCTTTCATTGATAGGAGAAGATCCAGAAAACTTAGATTCATCCATTTTCAACTTACCCACTTATGAGAGCTGTTGCAAATCAGTAAAACGGTGGGTAAAGCGTGCAGGAATCAATAAACACATCAGCTGGCACATGGCACGCCATACATTCGGTACGCTTGCTTTGAGTGCGGGAATTCCTATTGAGAGTATCGCCAAGATGATGGGACACACTTCAATCGCTAGCACACAGATATAATTGCATAGAAAGGCAACTTCTTATCATCGGCTAAAATTCGATATTCAAACCGGCAGAAGCATAAGGAGATACTTGGAAATAGCATGACCTGTCCCGAAACATACTCTTTAAGCTCCTGTCAGTGATTTCCGCAGGGCGTATGACATGAATGCCGGCCGTGAGGGGAATAGAGATGCGTTTGCCGAGTTTAATTTTGGGGCGGAAGCCGGCGATAATGTATTGGTGGGAGAAGATTTTGTCTTTTCCGTCCTGCACCATCAGCGCCATTTGTCCCTTCATTTCCGCCACGATGTTCAGACTTAAATGCCTGTTCGCATTATATCCCGCCGACATTTCCACACCGTCCATCATCGAGATTTTTACGGTATATTTTCCAGCCGTCGCCCAGTTCAGGTAAAAGGCGGGGAACAGCATCGGATAGCCGAAGGAGTTATTCAAAACAATCCCCCCGCCCAATTCAAGATTTGGTTTCAGATGATAGATGAAAACCACTCCCACACTGCCTAAAACGTTCTTGAACCTGATTTTGGAAAGCTTAGTGCTCGGCATATAAATGCCGCCTCCGACGGTGGTGAGCATCGACCATCTGTCATTCAAAGGCCTTAAATGATTCAGGCTCAGGCCGAGGTTCATTATCTCGTCGATGACCAAAGGCTCCGTGAAACCTTTGTTATCAAGCCTTACATATGCTCCTCCCACACTGAGTGCCCACATGGTAGGGCGTTTGTTTTCATCGAGTTTCATCGACAGCGGAATATTGACACCGCCCTGATAAACAACCGCCGAACCTTTGCTGTTTCCCATTTTCCTGTCCGTATCGCCTTCTGTCATTCGATAATCCGATTCTCCGAAATATTCGGTTTTGAACATGATTTGGGCATTTAAGCCCGTGCAGGCAGCCATCATTAATTCTAAAAGCAATATTTTTTTCATCTTGGTATTTATGAATGAATAATAATAATAATCTGCCACAAAGTTATATGTCCGACCGCCATTTGCCAAAATCTCTTTGACGAATCACAGCTTTACCTTTGACGAATAATAATATATCTTTCATTTAATCCGTTAACTTTGCAGTATGAATATCGACTTGATAAAAAAAGACCGATACATTATTATCCCATTTTGGATATTGATGTTTTTTATTTTCTGGCTTCAGGTGATGCCGCAAACGGCGTCGGCACTCGAATCGGTGCTGTTTGCTGCACTTCTGATCATTACGATATGCCCTGTTGCCAACTACCTGAGCGGACCTTTGCTGCTGCGAGCCATGAAACAGAAAGAAGCAGGGCGGTTTGCCGGGCAGTTTGTCGCGTTATCGCTGGTTGTGGGACTTGTCTTCGTGAGCTGCATCGAACTGTTTTCCGGTTTGGAAAAGGCTGGAGTGTTTCTCGTGTCAGGCTGTTTCAACTTGTCAGCAACGCAACCTTACGCCTTTTTCGTACCTGTTTCGGCGGGTGTTATCATCAATATCGCCATTTGTGGACTGCGTTTCTTTTTGGAATATGTCAGGTCGCAGCAGCGGCTTGCCGAATATCGGTTGTGCACGCTCAGGCATCAAATGACGCCTCACTTCATGTTCAACGTGCTGAACGACATACACGTGCTGATGCAGACCGATGTGGAACTGGCGTCGGAACTGCTGATAAGGTATTCCGAGATATTGCGTTATCAGCTGTATAGCGGGGACAGGCAAAGCGTAACGCTCGGCGAGGACGTGCAATTCCTGAAAGATTTCATTGCCGTGGAGCAGTTGCGCCGGGACGACAGGCTCACGGTGTCGTGTTCGTGGGAGATTGAAAACGCACAGGTGGAAATCCCGGCATTGCTCTTCATTGCGTTTGTGGAAAATGCGTTCAAGCATGTTGCCGGTGCTGATATGGAAAAGGGATATATCGATATTTGTCTGCGGCAGGCGGGCAGTACCATCTTTCTTGAAGTAAAAAACTCTAAACCGGCATTGCCTGCAAGAAGAACAGATACGGGAGGGAGGGGACTTAAAAACATAAAAGAGCGGTTGGATATACTCTGTTTCGGAAAATATGACTTGACAATCGATGAAACGGAAAACTGCTATCATACAAAACTTGTAATTGATTTCTAAACCGATGGTGGAAACGATATTGAAAACGAACCCGTACAGGATGAAATGTTTGGTGGTGGACGACGAGTCGATTGCCGTAAAAGGAATTGCGAACTATATCGGAAAGTTGGATTTTCTGGAAGTTGCCGCTTCCTGTTCGTCGGCGTCGGAGGCAGCCGAAATCCTCCGAAACAAAGAGATTGATCTGATGTTTCTGGATATTAACATGCCCCGTCTTTCCGGATTGGACTTTTTGGAGTCGTTGGATAAACCGCCATTGACCATCATCACCACGGCATATTCGGAATATGCGCTCGATGGTTTCCGATTGCACGTTACAGATTATCTGATGAAACCCATTGCCTTTCAGCGCTTCTTTCAGGCGGTATCGAAAGCACGGGAGATGTTTCTCCTGCAAAGCGGACGCGAAGAAACAACGGCTCCGGGCATGTATATCAGGCAGGGAGATTCCTTCAAGCGGATTGCATGGGAAGACATTCTTTACGCGGAGGGTATGCAGAACTACGTAAGACTGCATTTCGAGGACAGGGTTTTGACCATTCACCAAACCATGACGTCTTTAGAAGAAATGTTGCCCCGAGAAGCCTTTTTCAGAATACACCGCTCCTTTCTTGTCAACATATCCCATATAGATACCATTTCGGGAGGGCGGATTTTCATGGGCGGGAAAGAACTTCCCGTCTCAAAGCAGCGAAAAGACGAGCTGTTGCGGTCTGTTGTGTATAAGAATCTGATAAGTAAATAGCAATGACAGTACGAGAAACTCATTGAGAGTTCTCTTGTATGTGTACCAAAGGCAGTCGATATGGGAGCAGAATCCTTTGCAGAGTATGAATAATAAAGAAATTCAAGTATGTATGGCAAACTTCCGAATAAAATGGGATCACTCAATAAGAACGAGAGTGTGTCCAAATGGTCATATAAAATTACAATGCCAAAGATACACTTTCGTTCTTACATACACAACCAAATGCAAAGAATCGACAAAGATATTGTGAAGTGCCCCCAAATCGTATCGGCGGATAACTTAAGCAATACAAAAAAGGAGGAGCGCATCACTTTGCACTTGCTTATGGAATTCGCCAGGGAAGAGTTGTCGTTAATTAAATATAAAACTAAGAGACGAAAAATCATAAAAGTACACCTTTCTCTTTGTTTTGTCATAAAGTACACTTTTAGTACGCCTTGAAAAAGAAAAATCCCTTGTAAATCAGCTATTTACAAGGGATTTGTGGTACCCAGACCCGGGGTCGAACCGGGATGGATTGCTCCACTGGTGTTTGAGACCAGCGCGTCTACCGATTCCGCCATCTGGGCTTAGCGTGTGCAAAGGTACGTATATTTTTTGAATGAGCAAAGGAATTGGTGAAAAACTTGTTGCGTTTGCCTTTGTTTGCTTGTTCGTGAAAGCGAGAGAATAGGGTGATTGCCGGCAATATGATGAGGCAGACACTGTTTCTAAGAGGTATATATGCAAGTGATGTAGTAGTTAGCGGTGCAATTGTAAAGAGGCCGAGGCATCCCCAAGAAGCCATTACACAAACCCTTCGCCCTTTTTCAGCATCACTTCGTTGACGTATTTGCGCACCTTGGCTGACGAATCTTCTTTTTTGCAGATAAGCAAAACGTTATCCTTCTCTACCACGATAAAGCCTTCTAGCCCATTTATCACACCCAGTTTACCTTTGGGCAATTTAATGATATTGTTGCTGCTATCCTCCAAAATCACGTCGCTATCAATCACCACATTGTCGTTTTCGCCCTTTTGCATCGTCTCGTACATGCCGTGCCACGTGCCGAGGTCGGCCCAACCGAAGTGGCATTGCATCACAAACACGTCGTTAGACGACTCTAAAATGCCGTGCTCAATGGAGAGATTGGGGTATAGTGGGAAGTTCTCGCGTATGAAAAGCGCCTCTTCGTGGGGGTTAAACTTAGGATTGTTTGCATCGAATTTCCTGAGAACAGGGGGCAACAGCTCGCAGAAACGATTGCGGGCAAACTGCACATTCAGTAGGAAAAGACCCGTGTTCCAATAAAACTCGCCGCTTTGCATGAACATGCGAGCAAACTCGCGGTCGGGCTTTTCGGTAAACGACTGCACTTCGAACACATCGTTTTCCACCTCTTTGCCCATTTGTATGTAGCCGTATCCGGGTTCGGGGCGCGTTGGTTTCACGCCCAACGTCAGCATGCCGTCTTTTTTCGACACGAAGTCTAGTCCGCGAATGATGTCGCGTTGGAAGGCCTCTTCGCCCTGAATGGCTTGGTCGGACGGCGTAACCACAAGGCAAGCCTCGGGGCATTGGCGCAGAATGCGGTGCGATGCCCATGCCACGCTTGGTGCCGTACTTCGGTAAATGGGTTCTGCCAGAATGTTCTCGGGTGGAAGTTCGGGCAGCTGATTACGCACGATGTCTGCGTAAGTCTCGTTTGTGCTCACCAATATGTGCGTCGGGTCTATCAGCTGTGCGAACCTATCGAAGGTTTGTTGCAACTGACTCCTGCCCACTCCGAAGAAGTCGACGAATTGTTTAGGAAAAGACAAACGGCTGTAAGGCCACAGGCGAAGTCCTCGACCGCCTGCCAATATCAGGCAATAGTTGTTGTTAGTGTTCATTCTATCAGATGTGTTGGTTCTGCAGGCGAAAGGTATGAAAAAACTTCAAGTCCGCCAAACAATCAAAGGTTATTTATTCTCAATTAACAAGTAGTCTATGTTCTACACAGGCTAAGCGACAGCTACCCCACAACTGCCCCCAACAACCGGCCTCACCCCCAGCCCCTCTCCAAGGGGAGAGGGGAGTAGTATGCCTTACTATTGCTGTGGAGGTAACGTCGATAAACAAACATTTCTGCTTCGTTAGTTTTACCGCCGCACTGCATATCACTCCCCTCTCCCCTTGGAGAGGGGTTGGGGGTGAGGCCGGTAGTTGTTGGTCAGCTGTGGGCTGAGGCCAGCTATTTGGGATGATTTCTTCTTTATCCCACCTGACTTCCTGCCTTCACTTCTTTCATCAGCGACAGCAGACTCAGCCCGCCGTCGTAGTTCTCGGCAGAGAGAATCATGCCTTGACTTTCGATGCCCATCAGTTGTCGGGGAGCCAAGTTGGCGATGAACACCACGTCGCGACCCACCAATTCTTCGGGCTCGTAGAACTTAGCGATACCGCTAACGATGGTACGCGGCGTACCACTGCCGTCGTCGAGCGTGAATTTAAGCAGCTTATTAGCCTTCTTCACCTTTTCGCAGGCAAGTATGCGGCCCACTCTAAGGTCCAGTTTCTCAAAGTCGGCGAAGTCCACCGTGGGCTTAATCTCCTTGGCCTTATACGTTTCGGCCTCGTTAGCCTTCTTCGTATCGGCCAGCTTTTTCAGTTGAGCCTCGATGGCATCGTCCTCTATTTTTTCGAACAGCAGTTCGGGTTCGGCCAGCTGATGCCCAGGCTTTAATATCTCGGTGTTGCCAAGTGCATTCCAGTCTACCCCCTCCATGTTAAGCATGCTGCGTAGCTTAGCACTGCTAAATGGCAAGAACGGCTCGAAGGCGATAGCCAAGTTGGCCACCAATTGCAGCGAGATATAAAGGATGGTTTCAACCCTTTTGGGGTCGGTTTTCCACACCTTCCACGGCTCGCACTCGGTGATATACCTGTTGCCGATGCGCGCCAGCACCATTGCCTCTTTCTGTGCATCGCGGAATTTGTACGTGTCGAGCAGGCTTTCCACCTTTTCCTTCACGTCTTTAAACTCGTCTAGGGCCTGTTTGTCCACCTCGTTCAGTTCGCCGCAGGCAGGCACACGACCGTCGAAATACTTCTTCGTAAGCTGCAAAGCCCTGTTAACAAAGTTGCCATACACGGCCACAAGTTCGTTGTTGTTACGTTCTTGGAAGTCTTTCCACGTAAAGTTGTTGTCTTTTGTTTCGGGTGCGTTGGCCGTAAGCACATATCTCAGCACGTCTTGCTTGCCAGGGAAATCCTCCAAGTATTCGTGCAGCCACACGGCCCAGTTCTTCGAAGTAGATATCTTGTCGTCTTCCAAGTTCAGGAACTCGTTCGCAGGAACGTTTTCGGGCAGTATATATCCGCCGTGTGCTTTAAGCATTACGGGGAACACGATGCAGTGGAACACGATGTTGTCTTTGCCGATGAAGTGCACCAAACGTGTTTCGGGGTCTTTCCACCACTTCTCCCACGTGTCGGGCAACAACTCTTTGGTGTTCGAAATGTAACCGATGGGCGCATCAAACCAAACGTACAGCACTTTGCCCTCTGCCCCTTCGATGGGAACGGGGATGCCCCAATCCAAGTCGCGCGTCATGGCTCGTGGTTGCAAGTCTAAGTCCAACCAACTTTTGCACTGCCCATACACATTGGGTCGCCATTCCTTATGCCCTTCCAAAATCCATTCTTTCAGCCAGTCTTGGTACTGGTCTAGTGGCAGATACCAGTTCTTGGTTTTCTTCAACACAGGTTGTGAACCGCTGATGGTAGAGCGTGGGTGCAGCAGCTCGGTAGGCGAAAGGTCGCGTCCGCACTTCTCGCACTGGTCGCCATACGCCCCTTCGTTGTGGCAATGGGGGCATTCGCCCGTTATATAGCGGTCGGCCAGAAACTGATGCGCCTCCTCGTCATAATATTGTTCGGTTTCTTTTTCCAGCAGTTTGCCGTCTTCGTATAGTTTCTTAAAGAAGTCGCTTGCCAGCTGATGGTGCGTGGGCGAGGTCGTTCGGCTATAAATGTCGAACGAAATGCCGAAGTCTTCGAAACTCTTTTTTATCATGGCGTGGAACCTGTCTACCACGTCTTGCGGACTAACGCCCTCTTTTCTTGCCCTGATAGTGATGGGCACGCCGTGTTCGTCGCTACCTCCGATAAACACCACGTCCTCGTTTTTCAGTCGCATATATCGTGCGTAGATGTCGGCAGGCACGTAAACGCCGGCCAAGTGTCCGATATGCACGCCGCCATTGGCGTAAGGCAAGGCAGCTGTGATGGTGGTTCGTTTGTATTGTTTCTGTTCCATTGTACTATATATAATAATGTGTACTTGCCCGTTTCCTCCCTCCGTATTTGTGTTGCATCGGGTTAAGGCACTGCAAAAGTACAAAAAAAATGCGGCATGTATTTGTTTTGGGGTGCGAAACTTAGGTTTATCACATCCTGACAAACTTCTTCGTCACTCATATTTGCATTTCATTGTCAGCCAACAAACTGCGGTTTTGCAAAGCTAAGCAACTTTTTTATCAGGCCAAATGGTCGGCTATTTTTTGCTTAACCCACATAGTCACGGGGGAATGCGCCCCGTTCGTGGCAACAACGGCCTAGGCGTAACCCGCTCAAAGGCACTTCCTCCTTCGCATAGATGGGCGCAATGCGTTGCAAGCTGCTTGTCTTTTACGGCACCCGAATACAGAATTTATCAACACCCAACATCTTTTATCATACGCAAGCGGTGTCTTGTAGCCAAATAATCGTACATTTGCAGGTGCGCTATGTATAACAGAAGTCGCAGATGTAGGTTGGAAAAAGAATGTTCAAAAACGAGAATGGAGCGTATGAAAAAGGTACTATTTAAGGTGTTGTCCGTAATAAGCCCGCTGCTTATTCTTGCACTTTTAGGCACGATGCAAGGGGCATGGTTCGATTCAGAGGAATTTATAGAGTTGGAAGATGCAGAGTTTCATCATCCCACGGCCATTCAATACACCTTGTATTATTTGGTTAGCATCATCTTATTTGCCCTTTCTTGGCTGTTGTTGAACCACCAATACAAAAAAAGTTCGGCACTTTCTGGCCGAATACTTTATGGTTTTCTTTTGGCATTAGACATCGCAATCATCTTGATATGCGCCACTGCCCTTTAAAGAGCAATCGGGAATTGAGGCTATAAGCTACTTCAACTCCCGATAACGGACATTCACTGCGCTGATAAAGCTCCTAAACGTTTATACTCCGCTTTACTCATAGTTGTTTTTGTTAATCAGGTTAACCACAACTTTTACCATAACATCCTTTTCTTCTGTTCGGCTCTCGGCAATCATCAGCGTGAGCGCAACAAGGGTGCTGTCTGCTATGCGCTTGCGGCCGTCAGGATGATAGAGGATATGGTTGCCGTTGAGAAACCAAAGAAACAACGTGGCGGCAATGCGTTTGTTGCCATCGCTGAACGAGTGGTTCTTGGTAACCAGATAGAGTAGCATGGCTGCTTTCTCCTCCACACTGGGGTAGAGTTCTTCTCCGCCAAAGGTCTGGTATATCTGCCCGATACTGCTTTTGAAAGAGCCGTCTTTCTCATTTCCAAAGAGAACAGAGCCGCCAAATTTGTCGCGCAGCCCATAGATAGCTTCCATTGCATTGTCGTAAGTAGCATGGAACGGCTCTTCTTCTGTGGTTTTATTGATGGTAAGCCGCCCATAATCGTAGTTGTCTAGCGTGTCGAGCGCGTAAGTATAATCTGTCACTACCTTAAATAGTGCATCGGTCTCGTCGTTAGACAACAATGGCTGGTTCTGAATGGTGCGCCCAAGCATACCAACGAGTTGGCGCAACTCCCCAATCTGCTCCTTGCGCATACGCTCGTTAATGGCATAGCCCTTGATGAGATATTGCTTTAACACCGTGTTCGCCCACTGACGGAAACGCGTGGCGTTTTTGCTGTTTACCCGATAGCCCACAGAAATTATGGCATCGAGATTATAATACTTTGTGCTATAAGTTTGCTTGCCTTCATTACCCATATGTTCCAAAATGGAACATGTGCTATTTTCGTCAAGCTCTTTAGACGTATAGATGTTCTTTAAGTGCTTGGTTATTGCCGGGCGTTTTGTATTAAACAACTCCGCAATTTGTTGCTGTGTAAGCCACACCGTCTCGTTTTCCAGGCGTACGTCCACCTGCGTTTGCCCATCCTCAGACTGGTATATCACAATTTGATTATTCGAGTGCATAGTTTAATGAATTAAATGGTTCTTTTAACTGAAATTTCTTCTCTTCCTCCTGTTGCAACAGGCCGCATCAGAAAGGTGAGACTCAACACTACATGCTTATATTCTGAAGGCTCAACAGAACCACGTAACTTGTTCGCTGATTCCCAAAGCGTTTCTTCGATTATCTTGGTCGTTATCTGTTTCTTCGCCATTGTATCTTTGTTTATTCTTATCATTCTTCATTTTCGGAACTTGGTATTAGCATCATAATCTTCTTCCAACAACTCTTTGAAATCAAACAGAAGTAGGCAATCCATTTCCACCAACAGTGCCATAGGTGGTTGTGTCTTGTTGGTTATACCGTTGTCGCTCTAATTCCGTTTCCGAAAGTTCTCCTTGGCCATCTATAACGTTCTTAATGTTAGTTGTTGATGGTATGCAAATATAATCATAATTCAGTAAATAGCACCAGGTTTTGATGCTATATTTTTTTAATTCAGACAAACTATTTATCGCATCCCACTTTGGTTTACCCGCAGCACGGGTATATTATCCTAAACTTCCCCCTCGTTGTTATAAAAACTCATGCCGATAACGATCTTCCTTAGCATCTTGCATTGCCATTCGGTGAAGCTGGGGTTGACTGAATGGGGAGGGCGACATACCGCAAATCGCCTTATTTACTTTTCACAACAGCGAGTTGGTGGGCTAAGCGGCCTTATTTTTTTTGTGGTAGTGTAAAATATTTAGTGTAAAATTTAACACTCTGAGTGCCTTTTTGCGCACCACCTGCCCGCCTTGCCGCAAAAAATCGATTCTCGCGAAGGTTTGTTTTGATGCAAAAAGGGGAGTGTTGTACATGCAGGCAAAATGAATATTTATTTTATGATACCGCCATTTTCATCCTATTTTGGGTCATTTGCAGCGAAACACACTGCGTTTTGGTGCTAAATGCACTGTGTTTTGGTGCAAAATGGAGTGTGTTTTGATGCTAAATGCAGTGCGTTTTGGTGCAAAACGCAAGGTGAAATGGTGCTAAATGCAGTGCAATTTACCGCTAAACGCAAGGCGTTGCGCATAAATATACGCTGAAATGGTATAAATAATGCCCCTTCGAACCATTAAAAATAGGACTAGAAGGGGCGAAATGGGCATTAAAAAGTGGGGTTTTAGGGGCTAAAAGGGGGTAATTGGGGTTGAAAAAATACGAGCTGGCATCCAAAATAGAAAGGTAAAATGGTGCAAAATGCAGCTTGCTTTCTTAAAATTGGAGCAAAACAGAGATGCGTAAGGCTTGAAATTGCGGCTAATTGCCTGCTTTTGAAACTTTATTTTCGCTGGAAAGGGGTGGCGGATAGAACGTGTTTTGTAAAATATTAATAATTGATTTAACTAAAAATCGGCCATCAGATAAAGGTGGAAAAATGGTCTCTGATGGCCGATTTGGGATAAACTATGAACTTAAAAAACTATGAACTCAGAAACTCATAAGGCCATGAACTCAGAAACTTATAAACTCATGAACTCACAAACTTATAAACTCACAAACTCATGAACTCACAAACTTATGAACTTATAAACTCACAAACTCACAAACTCATAAACTCACAAACTCATGAACTTATAAACTAACTCAAAAACCCATAAGCTTATGATAGTCGTTTCGTAGTTTTTGTGCCTTACGCCCGAAGGGACCAGTGGGGCACATGTTGGAGTAATAGTCGAACGATACGGCACGCGTTATGTGTGGTATGGCCAATTCGATGTTTAGTTGTTGCGATACACGCGAAATACTTGCAGGACTATTGTCGCTGTTAAACGTTTCGAGGTCTGTCCAAAATTCGCCCTTAAAGGCAGAACCATCACCAAACAAGCCCGTTTCGGCGTGCTTGTAGTAAGTTTCTAAGCGGTCGAGCGACACGTGTCCAACGCCAACGCCATCTTGCAGCATAATTACTTGAAGGTTGCACTTGGCCAATTGCGACATGAAGGTTTGCAATTGTTCGGGCGTGCTTAGTGTGCTGTTCCAAAAGGCTGCGATGGCCACGGGCTTTCCGTTGAGTTGGTGCAAGTGATTTGAGATGCGGTCTACAAAGTGCGTTCTGAATAGGTTCATCTTCTCTTCGGTGTTGTAGGCGTAGGGTTCGGGCTCGTGGGGAATGTACCAACCTTTGAATGCCGGCTGTGAGCCGAAGAGCGCATTTATCTCTGTTGCCATGCGGTTGCAGCGGTTGGCATGTTCGTCGAGCCATGTTTCGGAGGTTTGGTTTTTCCAATAGCTCTCGTCGAAGTAAAGGCCAACATACACTTCCATGCCCTTTTCGGCAGCTGCGGCAAGCAATCTGCCCAAGGCATACTTGCTTTTTTGTGTAACGAAAGTTTCGTTTGTGTCGAACCACACTTGTTGGTCGTGTGCAGAGAATTGGGCGATAACAGTACGCATACCTATCTTCTTCATGCCTTCTAGCAGACTGCTCCATTGGTATGGTGCCCAATTGTCTTTGTCGTAGAAGGTTACGAACGACCCCGTAAGGGCTTTCTTGGCATCGGGATTGGGATATTGTGTTTCGTCTAGCGGTGCCATTCCGCTGTCTTTGGCGCATGCGGCGAATAGTAAAGACAGCAATAAAACTAAAAAATACTTTTTCATATAACTTTTTTTTAGGAGTTAAGGAGTTAAGCCAAATGTATATAATAGGACAAGTCTGACCAGTCTGACCAGTCTGACTGGTCTGAAAGCTAGAATGAACTAGAAATCTAAAAACCGCTTAGACTACTTTAAAAGGCGTTAGCCATTCTTTCACCCTTTCACCTTTTCACTTTTAAGAGGTTTCATCTTACGACGCAAGCGGCGAGAGCATATCACTCCCCTCTCCCCTTGGAGAGGGGAAAGGGGGTGAGGCTTTTTTTATTGCATCTCATCCAACACCAAAACGGGCTGTTTGCCATCAAGGTCTTGTTGTGCAAAGGTGGCAGTAAGTTCGCGTTCTTCGCCAGGGAAAAGCGTGATGAAGTTGTCGCTCCATATCGTGGGTAGCACCTCTGCTCCGCCTTCGCCCTTGGCAATGTATAGGCGATGCATAAAGGCTAGCTGTGTGGAAGGGTTCTTCACCTTAATGGTCATCACCACGTCGCCATCGCGTTGTGTTGTTTGCGTATCGAACTTCAAGGGCACCTTGGGCAAGCGCGTTAGTTCACGGAAATCGTTTTTGCCGTCGGCTGTTTGCCAATAGAAGTTGTCTGACACGATGTGACCTTGCTTGTCTACCAGTTGTAGGCGAACGAAATGCACGTTGCTAACGCCCTGCGGAACGGGCACGGCAAATAGTTCGGTAAAGCAGTCGGCATCAAACGCATGCTGTGGCACCGTTTGTTGCCAAGCCACGTTGAGGTTGTTGTCGTACACTTTCACGTTCACCGTGATGTCGGTTTGTGGCTTGTGCATCGTGTTGATAACGCTCACCATGCGGTTATGCTCGTTCATCTGTATGTGTAAGGGCTCTAATGCCTTCTTTGCATAGTAGTACCCTGCGTTGGGATTGAGGAACCAATCGTATATTTGCCATAACACTTGCGGCCACGTAGCATTAAGTTTCCAGAGCATTACGCCCGTGGTTATGTCCCACATGCGGTGGTTGGCTGCCTCGAACATGGCCCGATAGCTGCCCGCGTTGATGTATTGCGCCCAACGGATGTAGTCTTCGGCCGACGAGGGCTGACCAAACTGCTGACGGATGGCGTTGTCGTAGGGTTTGAAGGCGTAACTTGACGGCGGACAACAGATGGAGTCCCAAGCATCGTGATAGGCCCAAACCTTATCGAGCGGATAGTGTGCATTGCGCGGACCCTTACCCAAATCGAACACATACTTCTTCATACTCTCGAGCGTAGATACGGCAGGAACACCCATTTCGTTGCGAAACATCTGGTCTTTTACTTCCAACACCTTATTATAATAATAGGGATGAGGGTACCAAGTGTAGTCGGGTTCGTTCTCATCGGTCATTCCTGTGGGCAGGTCGGGCTTGATGTAGGGCGTAAGTTTGTCTACATCCCAACCATGGCTAGACGTTGCAATGAAGGGGCGAGTGGGGTCGTGCTGCTTAATGTAGGCACGTAGAGGTACGTATAGTTCTTCGCGCACCATCGTTTCAATCTGCATACACCACAGCGCCAACGAGGGGTGGTTGCGGTAGCGTTTCACCACATCGTACATGTTGCGCAGTGCAAGGCGCGTATCGGTGGGATTGTTGAAGGAAGGTTCGCCAGGATAACTGGTCCAGCATTGGAAAAACACCTCCCACATCAGCAGTCCGTACTTGTCGTAAGTTTCCATAACAGCCTCTGGGGGCGAGGGCATGTCTTCGTTGGCAATCATGTTTACGCCGGCATTAGCCAGCAGTCGGGCCTCGTCGTACATGCGTTTGGGGTTCATATCGAGCAGCATGTCGGGCTGAATAAAGCCGCCACGACAGAAAATGCGCTGGCCGTTTACCCAGAAAATGCGGCCGTGTTCGCCGTCGCGTTCCTTTAAAGTAGAGGTGATTTGGCGTATGCCGAAAGTGGTAGACTGCGTGTCGGACACCTTACCGCCCACTTCAAACGTGAGGTCTAGGCGGTGAAGATGTTGCAAGCCATAGCCATTGGGCCACCACAAGTGGGGATTTTGTACGTTGAGTTGGGCAAACTCTTCGGGCGAACAGTTTACGGTGAGGGTCTTTCCGGCAGGTATGGTGACGCGCTTTTCGAAGGCGATGGTGGGCATTTGGCCCGGCATATGCTTTTTATAGGTATGGAAGTCTATCTCTTTTAGCAGGTTGATACGTCCACGCAACACGCCCGTTTGGGGCTTGTTGCTTGCGTTTCGCAATTCTGCTTGCACAGATATGCTGGCCTTTGTGGTGTCGGGCAGGTTTAGGTTGGTAACGATGTAGGGGTTTTCAATCTTCACGTTGTCGGTGTAAGTTAGGTACACGTCTTGATAAAGCCCCATGTTGCGGTCGCGTACCACGGGTGAACAGTCCCAACCGGCCATGAATTTGAGGGTTACATCCCTGAAAATCTCTTCTCCTTGACCTCTACCCTGCCCGAAAGGGGTGAAGAGATAGCCCGGACGAGGCGTGCCTACGTTGTCTACTTGGTATATCTTTACGGCCACCACGTTGGGTTTGTCTGCCGAAACAAGGGCAGTTATGTCGTATTTAAAGCGCAAGAACATGCCGGCCATCTGCGTTTTGTTGGCCACTTGCTTGCCGTTCACCCAAAGGTCGGCGCGATAATTGATGCCGTCGAAGTTGAGCCACACGCGTCTTCCGCGTTCGCCGGCAGGTATGGAGAACTGCGTGCGGAACCAATAGGGATGCTTAAAGGGGTTAGGCACGCCCTTAATGTGCGAGTACTTGCTAAGTCCCAATCGGCGGTTTAGGTCGTCGGAGGCGTCGGGTATGCGTAGGTCGTTGAGGTCGAAGTGCGGGTCGGGGTACACATTCTCTTTCACCAAAGCCCCCAATACGCTTGTGGGTACGGTGGCATTGTGCCAGCGTTGGGGCTTATAGGTGCGTAACGACAACACGTTGCCCGCTTGTGGCACGCGCGTTGTGGACTGCATTTGCCATTGCGTTAGCAGCTGCCGACCGTCTTTTAGGCTGTTGTTAGCGGCGTGTGCCATGGTGAAACAGCACAGGCATACGAGCAAAAACTTTATTCTCATTATGGAAATGGGTTGGGTTAAGAGTTAGACGAGGGCGCGCATAAGGCATGCCGCACCCACAAAACCAGCGTTGTCGGCCAACGATGCCATAACGATGGGGGTGCGTTGGGCGGGCAACGGACAGATGTGCGCCTGCAAACTGCGCATCATGGCAGGCATAAAGAAGGGATGGGCGGTGGCAATGGAGCCACCAAGCAAAACCACATCGGGGTCGATGAGATTTATGCACCAGGCTAAGGGCACGGCTAGATGTTGCCCAAAGGTTTCCCATGCGTCGAGCGCATGGCGTTCGCCTTGCTGTGCTCGTTGGTAAACTTCTAGCGAAGAGGCGTCGGTATGGGCTATTTGTTTGTAGATGTTGGCCACGCCCTGCCCCGAAATGGCGTCTTCGATGATGCCTTTTCCGTGGGGCGAACACCATATTTCGCCTGCTGTGCCAGTGGCACCATTCCATATTTTGCCGTCTACCACCAGCGCACAGCCAATGCCCGTGCCAAGCGTGAAACCAAGAACAGTGCGTTTGTTGCGCGCCGCACCGAACACGGACTCGCCCAATACCAGGCAATTGGCATCGTTGTTGAGTGCCACAGGTAGGCCAATAGCTTGTTGCAGTGCCTCGCGCAAGGCGAAATGTTGCATGGTGGGTAGCTGCGGACAATCTAAAACCAAGCCCAGGTCGAGGTCGAGTGGCCCGGTAGAACCCACGCCCACGCCCACAACGTCTTGCTTTTGAAGTCCGTTGACATTCATCACTTGTCTAATAGACTGTGCGATGTTCTCCACAATCTGTTCTTTCGGCAGATGACTTTGCGTGGCAATCTTAACTGGCGTGCCGATAACGCGGCCGTCGGCAGCGTCTATGGCACCTGTCATTATCTTTGTTCCGCCTAGGTCTACGCCTATAATGATATTGTTCATTGTTGTTTTAAGTTTATGAGAATCTTTGAGGAGTAAAGGAGTAATGGAGTAAAGCCAAATGCCTTGTTGCCCTGTAGCTATTTATCTTGTCAACGCTCCTTCATCCCTTTTCCCCACACGGCCACAGCCATGACGTATGCAAAGGCAACGACATTTACAGCCATGCCCCAAACCATGCCATGGGCGTTGCCAACAGCACCGACAAGCCAGCCAATGAAAGCTCCGCCCACAATAGCTGTGCCTAAAATGCCTGAGAGCATGCCGTGATCGTGGTTGAAACTGTTGATGACGGCACTGAATAAGGCCGTGAACGACACACAAGTGAAGTAACCCACAAGGGCAAACGACACCAAGGCCACGCCTTCGCTGCCCAGCATGGCCACCACCAATGCCACCACGGTGAGGGTGCTATGCACGATGAAGACCGCACGTTCGCTTACCTTACGCATCAAGGCCGACGCCACCAGCCTGCCCACGGCTTGCAAAAGCCAGAACAAAGCCACGATGAGGGCGGTTTTTGAAGGGAAAAGTTGGTGCATAAATGTTGATTCGGGCCAAAACGATTGGTCGTTGCTGAGGTGGTGAACGTTGTTCATAAAGGTGATGATGTACGACGAAACGCCCACTTCGCCACCTACGTAGAGAAAGATGCCCAAGGCATAAACCAGCACCAAAGGGTTGCGACAGAGATGGAAAAACCTACCCAGGTTCAGCCGTTCGTCGGCATTGGTGGTGGTCTTTGGGAAGTGGGCGAAGGCTACTACAACGAATATCACGGCATTAACCACTGCCAGGAGCAGGTAAATGGTGGTCCAACTTAGGTTGTTGGCTTGTAAAACGGGTACGATGAGCGGACTAAGTGCGTAACCCAATGCGCCAATGCCTATGATGAGGGTTAGGTTAGACGTGTAGCGCGATGGCTGGTCGAGCTCCCGAACAAAGGGATTGCCCGCTATCTGCACAGCCGTTACACCCGTTCCGATGAGAAATACAGACACGATAACAGCCCACGCCGCGGCACTGAGGTAGCAAAGGGCAGAACCTGTGCCCATCAATGCCGTGCCCAAAAGCAACACAGACTTTGCTCCGAAACGGTCGGTAAGCAAGCCAAAAGGTATCGACGTTAGTCCGTAGGCCAAGAAAAAGGCCAAGGGTAACAGGGCGGCCACACCTAGCGACACGCCATATTGCGCCTGAAAGCGGTCGATGGCCACGCCTATAACCGACGTTAGAAGGCCAAACACCACGTATATCAAGGCCGTGATGCCTAAAAGCATTGTTTGTCTTTTCCCACTGTTGCCCATCGTTCGCCCTCCTTTCATTATTCGGTTACTGTTACTTTTGCACCGCGCGAAAAGCTGCCCGCCTCGAAACCGTGACGTTTGGCATACTCGTCGATGAAGAGCTGCAAGGGCACGATACTTAATATGGAGAACAGGTATTCGTCTTGTTCGTCTACGTAAACGGGCAGAATGTTGTCTGTTACATGCTGTGCAGCATCGTGCGAATTGGTGATAAGCCACACGCGTCCGCCAAAGCCTGCAATGTCTTCTGCCATCTTCAGACTTTGTTCGAGCGTGCGTCCCTCGGATGCAAACAGCACCGACTTAAAGCCGGGAGCAACCATTTCCATTGGTCCGTGCCTGAACTCGCCGCCCAAGATGCCCGTTGCGGCAATGTGAGTGGCCTCTTTAAACATCAAGGCGCTTTGGCTGGCGGTGGAGAACGACGGGCCACGGGCGATGATTTGCAACGTGGTGAGGTCGCCAAGGAAGTCGAGTCCCTTGCCCAACCATTCGTTATGGCTTGCCAACATGTCTTCGAACTTGGCTTGTAAGCCTGCCAATTGGCGTTGCGTGTGGGCGTTCCAGCGGTCGCTAAGATACAATCCCAAGATGCAAGCGGCCAAAGAAGTGAGCACATAAGTCTTTGTTGAGGTCATCTCTTCGCGTCCGCCCTTGCACAATAGGGCCACATCTGCCTTTCTTGCAAGTGCGCTATCCTCCTCGTTTACAATGCCTACACAGTACACCGACTGCGGCAGATGCTCTAAAACCTCTTTTATCTCATAGCTTTCGCCCGACTGCGAGGCGCAAACCAACAGCGTGGGGCGGTTTAGCAGCGAGAGATTGTAGTGTAACAGTTCGCTCGTGTTGATGTAATGGGCGTGAATGCCCTGTTGGTTGAACAGGCTTACGGCTGCAAACGAGATGAAGAACGAACTGCCCATGCCCGTAAACACCACGTCGTGAATGTTACGTTGGGCGATGGCCTCCCTCGTTTTACGCAAGAGTTCCATGCCTTCGGGGGCGGAATAGAAGTGGATGATGTTGCCTATGGCAGCAGGTTGTTCCAGTATTTCGGTAAGAAACTTATTGGTTGACATATTCATTAACTGTTGTGCAAGCATGTACGCGCAAGGCGAACAGGCCTGCAATGAAACATTACAAATGGCGTTTCGCCTTATTTTGTCTTCATCATGCGCATAACCCACTGGCCTTTCGAAAGGTCGGTGCAGTGCGAATAAGTTACGTAGAGCTGCCCGTCGAGCACATATTGGAAGGCGCAGGCATCGTTTTTATAAAGCACGGGGTTGTTGGTTACGCGCTGGTAGCCGCGGTCTACCTCCTTAGACGAGAACGCATTGGTAACCCATTTGGTGTGGGTGTCGTCGCTAAACTCTTCTACGAGCAGGTAATATGTGCCGCCATGATAGGCAACGGAGGGCGCGGCAAGGGTCTTATTGGATGTAACCACCTCGTAACTCTTCTGCTGTGGCAGGTCGGCCACACGTTTACTTTTCTTTACCAGCACGTTCCAACGTGGGTTGTTTTTCGCTCTTTCGGTACCGTTATAATAGAAAAGATAGAAAAAGCCGTCGTTCTTATTAAAGTAGATAAAGGGGTTTTGGTTTTGTTGACCATCGGCGTATGGCACAACAACGCGCTTGTTGTCGAAGTCGATGCCGTTTTCGCTCTCGGCCATCACGATGCGACTGTCTTTATTTGGACCCTTATATTCGGCGTAAAACATGTAGAACTTGCCGTCGCTCATCACCACTGTGGGCCATCGGCAGTTGGCTGCGATGATGGGATTGGCCTCGTACTTCACCCAATCGGTGAGGTTATTGCTGCGCACCAGTCCTGCCTTACGAAAGTGTACGTCGTTTTCGTAATGGTCTAGGCCATAGTAGCCCCAGTATTTATAGCCGTCTTTGTTGGCCTCGACTACCGAGAAAGTGTGCACGGTGCCGGCATCCCAACCACATTTGTCGCCTTGAATAACCAGTTGGTCGTCTACTACTTGGGGATAAACCTTGCTTTGAGCGTTCGCTCCAACCGTGGCCACGGCAAGCGACGCCACGGCCAGAAACATTTTCATTGTTCTCATTTCTTATCGTTGTTTTTATGTTAAATGCAATTCTTTTAATCCTTGCATCTCGCACACAACCACCCCTGAGAACAGTTGGAGGGCCTCACACCATGAATATGTCGATTTCGTTTTTGCTCAGTTGTTGAAACTCCTCTTCGCTTAGATGCTTCGTTGTGATAAGCTTATCTATGGCGTTGAGGGGCGAAATAACGCCCAAACTGCGCCTGCCGAACTTGGATGCATCCACTAAGAGGAACACTTCGCCGGCAGATTCCATCATCACCCTACTTGTTTTGGCCTCGTTGATGTCGGGCGTAGTTAGTCCGATGTTCATGTCCACGCCGTCTACACCCATGAAAAGCTTGTCGGCCGACACCTTTCTGAGTGTATCGTCGGCCAATGGACCCACCATCGTAGCGGCCATTTTGAGCAGATTTCCGCCCACAACGATAACCTCTACGCTGGTATCGCTTAGGTCGCTGGCAATGTTTAGGGCGTTGGTGATAACCACCAGCCGCTTAAAGTTGCGCAGTTCTTTGGCCAAAAGGCTGGTTGTAGAGCCCGAATCGAGGATGATGGTATCGCCTTCGGCCACAAAAGTGGCGGCCTTGCGCACAATTCTAATCTTCTCTTCGAGGTTAATCTTCTCTTTTTCGTTAAGCGCTTGGCCTGGATAAAGCCGGTTTACCTTCACCGCTCCACCGTGGGTGCGTTTCAACAAGCCACGCTTTTCTAGCAACAAGAGGTCTTTTCGCAGAGTTACAGGCGTGGTATTGAGTTCGTCTACCAAGTCTTTCGTAACAATTCTTCCCTCTCGTTCCAGCTTTTCGGCAATCGTTTGCAGTCGTTCTTCCTGAAAAACGATGTTGTCTGCCTGTGTGTTATGCTGCTCCATAATTCGATGATGTGATGTTGTTCTACCTCGCAAAGATACACAATTTGCTTTGTTTTTGTTTCGCATTTGTTGTTTTTTATATCGTTTTCGACAGCTCGACGAACATGTGCGAGCCCGCTTCAACGGTTTTTCTGCAACGTTTGCGAGGTGTGGTTGTTGTGCAAGATGTCAAAGAGCGCATGTCGTTTGCCGGTCCGCCTGTACGCATTTGGCACAACGGCTTTCAACGACAGCAACGTTATTTGTTGTGTTTTGGAGATTATTTCTTTCGTTTAAAGCTCCATCCCCAGCCTTCTCCCGAGCCAGGTGCAGCGCTTGGTGCCTTTTGCATTTGCCAAAGAACAAGCTCGTCTTCGGTGAGTTTCATTATCTGATACACGCCCGTAGCCGTTGCGGCAGGCTGCGTACAGCCCACGGCATGGTCTAGGATGTAGGGGTTTTTCACCGTTAGCGTGCGCTTTTCGGCATCTAGTACGAACGTACCTTTAACGCCAGCGTCGCCTGCCACATGGTGATAGGTGTAGTTAACGCCTCCATTGAGGTCGAAAACCATTTCTCCATTGATGTCGGGCGTTATCCTTTCGCACTGTCCCCAGCTCGACGAGGGCATCCAATTATTGGGATAATTCACCAAGTCGCCTGTGGTTTGGTAGCAGTAGTCGGGCTTTCCCGTCTGCGTATCGGTGTTATACACCCATGTTGCACCCTTTCCGCCGCCCGTTAGTTCTTTCCAAAGCGGTTTCTCTGCCATCGTGGGGTCGGCCGAAGTAACGGTGTATGTCGTGTCGGCACTAACCTCTTGCGCCCCTTCTCCATAGATGGTAACGCTCACGTTGTAGTTTCCGGGCAGCGGATAGTAAGCCGTTGCGGTGTCTCTGCCAGGTGCAATAACCTGTCCGTTACCCAAATCCCAGCTATAAATAAAGCCATTGTCGGCCCAAGCCCTGAAAATGGGATTGTAGGGATCGGCATTGTTTATCGTTATATGTGGGTTCGAAGGGGCTGGCCCCATCTTCCCCGTTTTGCTTTCTTGTGGTTCGCAGGCGGCGAAACATATCACTGCCACCGCAAGAGCGAACATACTATGTTTGGCATTCATTGTCGTATGTTTTGTTTGGTTGTGTTAATAACTTCAGTTGACGAGATAAGTAGCCGCAGGGCAACAAGGTATTTGGCTTAACCCCATAACTTCTAAAGATGAAAAATGGCTAACGCCCTTTAAGAGTTGTTTGGCGGTTTCTAGTTCATTCTAGTTTTCGGATAAGTCGGACTGGTCGGACTGGTCGGACAAGTCGGACTGGTCCTATTAGCCTAACGCCACCAATGCTATTGGCTTAACTCCTTACTCCATAACTCCTTAACTCCTCATTAATACGGATTTTGTGTAAGGTTTGGATTCAGTCCTATCTCCGATTGCGGTATGGGCAGATAGCGTTTGTTATCGGTATAACCCTCAATCAAGTTGCCGCGCCCTGTGCGAACAAGGTCCCAATAGCGATGGCTTTCCATAGCCAACTCCACGCGCCGTTCGTGATAAACGGCTTTCAAGGGGTCGCTCTTGTAAGGACTTTCGCCCAACCCCACACGTTTCCTCACAGCATTAAGTGGCGTTTGCCAATCGCTGCCATTGTGTGCGGCGGCCTCGGCCTGCCAAAGCAGCACATCGGCGTAACGTATCACGCGCACGTTGAGACTTGCCGCATCTTCCATAGACGGCCGTTGACTCTTAGGCAACGTACCTTTGCGGCGACAATAACCCACGGCAGGTGCATCGGGATTGTGCACAGGGTCGTAGTTGGTGTAAATGGTTTCTTCGTCTTTGGTTCCCTGCCACAACACGTCGCCATGCTTAATGATGGTCCATTCGCGACGTGGGTCGCCTGGTTCAAATTCGTCGTAAAGGTTCTGCGTGGGCTGGTCGAAACCCCATCCGCCGTTGCGGTCGTCGCGCGAGCGTTGGTATATCTCAATCATACTCCCCTCGTTTTCGTCGCCCCATTGCGTCATGTTGAAGTCTTTAAGCTGAACATCAAACACCGACTCCACGCCGTTGTCGGTGGCAATGGTAAAGAGATCGCCGTAATTGGGTTGCAAGCTATAATCGCCAGAGGCCACAATCTCCTTGGCCAAGGCCTCGGCCTCCTTCCATTTCTCCTGCCAAATGTAGCATTTGGTAAGGAAGGCGGCAGCCGAACCCCACGTGGCGCGTCCCAAATCCTCTGCGGGTTGGTTCTTCTTATGGGGCAATTCTTGCATGGCGGCCTTGAAATCGGCCTCCACAAAGGCCCAACATTCCTCCATCGATGCCCTTCCGCCCTTGTATTCGGAGGGTTTCAACAGATGGTCTACCAACGGAACAGCCCCGAAAACCTTCATCAAACAGAAGTGGTAATACCCTCTCATAAAGCGCGCCTCGGCTATGAAACGGCGTTGGGCGGCCTCGCTGATGTTGGCATTGCCCTTAACACCTGCGATAACTCGGTTGGCGCGATTTATTCCTTCGTATTGTTGTTGCCACGCCGTTGAGAGTTGTTCCTGTTCGGGCGAGGCGCGAAAGTGTTCTATGTCGTACATCTCGGGCTGGTCACTGTCTCCGCCGCCGCCTTTCGTTGCATCGTCCGAGGCTACGTCGCCAATGGCCCAATCAAGATATTGTATGTAACTCATCCAGCCGGCCGGGTCGTATGCGCCCACGAGCGTGCTTTTGGCCGCATTCTCATTGGCAAAGAACGTATTCTGGTCGATGCTGGGCACAGGTGTGTCGAGAAAACCTTCGGGGTCGCAAGCTGCAAAGCCCATTGCCATCGGCATGATGATATATATAAGGTGTCGCTTCATTTTCGTTGCGGTTTAGGTTGTTGTGTAATATAATGGATGTAAAAGGGAGGCTGAACCGCGGTTTAGAACGATAGTTCTACCCCCACCGAGTAAAGTCGGGGTGTGGGATAATAACCGCGGTCTACGCCAATATCGAGAGGTTCATTCCCGCCTCGCATGCCTATTTCGGGGTCGAGACCTGTATATTTGGTAAACGTATATAGGTTTTGGGCATTGAGATACACGCGTGCCTTGGTAAGTTTGGCCTTGCGAACCCATGCGGCAGGCAGCTCGTAGCCCACTTGCAGCATCTTTATGCGCAGGTAAGAGCCGTCTTCCAGATAGCGGTCGCTTTGCAATATCGAGTTGTTGCTGTCTGCTCCGCCCATGCGCGGGTAGCGTGCATCGGTCTGTGTGCCTTCGCCATGCCAGCGATTAACCATGTCGCGCGAGAAGTTGTAGCTCAGGTTGCCTGTGGAAAGGCTGTAAGTAGACGGACCATTGTACAGCTTGTTGCCGTAAACGCCTTGCAGAAGTAGGCTTAGGTCGAAACCTTTATACGATAGACTGCCGTTGAGCGAGTAAGAGAACTTGGGCAGCGGACTTCCCAAATAGGTGTAGTTCTCTGGTGCCATCAAGTCGTCTTTGTTCACCGTTTTGTAACGAACGTCACCCGGGGCCACGTTCTTTTGCGCCTTTTGTGCATTCACCTCGTCCCAGTTTTGGAACAGTCCGTCGGTTTTCAGTCCATAGAACTGCGCCATCGGTCTGCCCACGACGGTGCGTGTAAGGTACACCGAGTTCATGAAACGCGCCCCTTCAATGTAGGCATCGGCACCCAGGTCCAGCACGCGGTTAGAGATGGTGGTGAAGTTTGCCCCCACCGAGTAGCCCAAGGGGTGGTCGAAATTGCGATATTGCAACGACAACTCCAATCCGCGGTTACGCATTTTGCCTGCGTTTTGGAATGGCGGTTCGGCAATTCCCACCTGTCCAGGTACGGGAACGCGCAGCAACATGTCGCTCGTAGTCTTGTCGAACACCTCGATTGTGCCCGAGAGCTTACCTCCGAGCACGGCGAAGTCGAGCCCGAGGTTGGCGGTTGTGGATGTTTCCCACTTCAATTCGCTGTTGCCTGTGCTGTTAAAGCTAAACCCAGGCATCAGCTTTCCGCCAAACACATAGTTGGAACCTGCCGAGGCAAACGTGGCATACGAGTAGGAATCGACACTGCCTTCGTTGCCTATCTGTCCCCAACCGGCACGCAACTTCAAGTTGCTAAACACTTTCTGGCCTTTCATAAAGGGCTCTTCGGTTACGCGCCATCCAGCCGAAACCGACGGGAACACGCCCCAACGGTGTCCGCGTAAGAACTTAGACGAGCCGTCGAGCCTCATGTTCAGCGTTAAGAGGTAGCGTTCCAAATAATTATAGTTAATGCGTGCCATGCCCGACAGCAGCTTGTGCTGTGTGGTAATGCCCTTGGCGGCAGCCGCCGCATCTTTGTTGCGCGCGTTGTTGATGAACATCACCGAGGGGTCGTTGCTGGGAACGTTCTTTACCGATGCTTGCAGGCTTTTATACGTTACGGCGTAACTCTCGCAGCCCAGCATGGCTTGCAAGGCATGATTGCCCAGGTGCGTGTCGTACGTAAGCGTATTGGTAAACTGGCGCATGTAAGTGCTGTATGTAGAGTTGGTTATGCTGTTTTCCTTGGAATTTTGCTGTGCCGCGAATACGTAGTACACGGGCGTATAGTTGGCATATTCGTTGTTGGCGTACTCGGTGGAATAGGTCGTCCGCCATTTCAGTCCCTTCAAAGGCGACACTTCTGCGTAGACGTTGGCCAACACGCGATAGACGATGTTTTCGGGATTGTTGTACTCGATGGTTGCAACGGGGTTGTGAATGTCGCTGAAAGTAGACTTGGTAAAGCTGCCGTCTTCGTTGCGCACGGGCGTTATCGGGTCGCGGGTGTAGGTGGTCATCATCGGACTCGTCCACTCGTCGTTCTCCAAAGTGCCGTTTTGGCGTGTGCGCACCAACGTAATGTTTTCGCCAACCGTCAGCCAATTGTTGGCCTTAAACTCGCCATTGGCACGCAGCGTAACGCGGTCGAAGGCCGTTTTCTTCATCAATCCGTCTTGCGAAAAGCCGTTCAGGCTGAGGTAATAGTTGGCCTTGTCCGTGCCGCCCTGTACGGATAGGTCGGCGTTTTTCACGGGTGCGTTCTTATGTAGTATGGCATCGAAATAATCAACGGTGGGCAACGAGCGCACGTCTCCAAAAAGCGGCACCTGCCCCAAAGCCGCTTGCATTTCGTTTCGCAGCATTCCCCACGTCGGACCGTCGCAAACGTTGTTCTTACGCCATACGTTTTGTATGCCGTAATAGGCCGAAAGGTTGATGGTGGCCTTGCCTTGCGAGCCGCGTTTGGTGGTTATAATCACCACGCCGTTGGCACCGCGTGCGCCATAGATGGCCGTTGCCGAGGCATCTTTAAGCACTTGCACGCTCTCAATGTCGTTTGTGTTCAGGAAGTTGATGTCGCCCACCATCATTCCGTCTACCACGAAGAGCGGGTCCGAATCGTTCAGCGTGCCAATGCCGCGCACCCTAACGGTAATTCCCGAACCAGGCGCACCCGAAAAGCTGGTTACGTCTACGCCGGCCACTTGCCCTTGCAAGGCGTGTGCCAAGGTAGAAGCCGACAGCTTGTTCACCTCTTTCATGTCTACCACCGAGATGGCGCCCGTAACGTCTTTCTTCTTTTGCGTTCCGTAGCCCACCACAACCACTTCGCCAACGGCGTTAGCCGTTTCGCTCATCGCAACGGTGATGTTTTGTTTGCCTGCCACGTTAACGCTTTGTGGGGCATATCCCACGTACGAAAACAGCAGCACGTTGTCTGTTCGGGCCAATCGCAACGAGAAATTGCCGTTGGCATCGGTGGTGGTTCCGGCTCCGCTGCCTTGTGCCAGCACCGTAACGCCCTGCAAGGCCTCATTGGTGGCAGCATCGACAACCGAACCCACGATTGTTCTTTCGCCCGTTTGTTGTGCCATCAAGCACAGGGGCGGGAGTAGCAGTGCGAGCAGCACCGCGAGATAAAACCCTTTTCCTCTCATAACGGTCATGTTATTAAGTTAAGTTTCCCCGTATCTGGGGGTGAAGTTTGATTACAGGTTGGTTCTAAAAGTCCATTACGGCTGGTTTTATAGTCACAAAGAAATGGTTTTGGAATTAACCAATCGGAAATTGAGAGTTAGAAGCGACTCCAACTCTT